>Ga0079305_1001174_pt1 | contig 38672 bp, 32 predicted proteins | sample LMS_cellobiose_e_FD_79183 | JGI IMG/M metagenome (GOLD analysis project Ga0079305, IMG submission 79183) | Rumen-fistulated moose microbial communities from Alaska, USA - LMS_cellobiose_enrichment | ecosystem: Host-associated > Mammals > Digestive system > Stomach > Rumen fluid ... | reverse complement strand
TTGCTATATCGAAATTGACGTTGTTTATTGTTCCGTGGCTGTCACTGCTTCCGACTATCGGTATCTTGCATCCCTTGGCGGTCTCCTGATAATACAGCACGGTCTGGAAGCCGTTCTGAGCGAAATATCTCTCTCCGCCGAGGACCTCGAACGCGTCGAACATTCCGCTTTCAAGTATATACTCGGAAACTTTTGTAGGTACATGGTTCGTATGATCGATCCAGTACGGATGGACGAATACGGCGAGTCCCTCGCCTCTTTTGATATTGTCGGTTATGAATTTGCACGCGGCATACGAAAAGCGCGGCACGTAATCCGGCACGTCGAGCCCGGACGCGATCTTTTCAATTTTTTCCTTGTATTCCTCCTCGGATATTATATCCGGGCAGAGGGCGGGATCGGTGGATCTTACCTTCTTGCTTTTTCCCGCGTCAGCGCTGTTCATGCTTCCGTCGACCATGGCGTTTACGCTGTATTTTCCGCCGAAGTTGATTATGTGATACGGGTTTCCGGGAAGGTGCACCTCTTCGCCCTGGACTATGCACATATCGATCGGCACTCCCTTATAAGCGCGAATCGCTTCAAGAGAAGGATAATACCTCCTGTGATCCGATATTACCGTGAAATCATATCCGCATTTTCTCAGATTTGCCGGGATGACGACAGGATCCTCTCTGCCGTCCGAACGGCACGAATGAACGTGAAGATCGCCGATAAACGGATATTTCCCGTCAAGATCTCCGCCGACGGCGTACACGTTGAATCTGACGCGTTTATTCGTCACGGTATCTGCGACAAACAGTATATAACAGGATTCAGTTTCGAACGTATGGGAAAATCTGAGATCTCCGGAATCATCCGGATATATCTCGTACGTCACTTCCCTTGAAGGAATATCGCCGAAAGGATAAAGCCTCTCGTCAATGGGAGCGATGGTCACGGTAAACTTATCTCCCTTGGGAAAAGCGACGTGATCTCCCAGAGGACGTATGGTTATTTCGGCTTTCATTCCCGCGGATACCACCTTCGGGAAAATATCATAATACGACAATTCGGTTTTCATATTTGAGCCCTTTCTTTTTATTTTATCCCGCCGGCGCGGCACCAGTGGGTCATTTAATTAACGCTGATTTTCGAATTCAAGGCAGTTTATGCCTGTGTCTTTCAGAAAATAGAATCTGCCGTAATTGTCAGATACGTGATGCCATCCAACATCTTTCGCAATGACCGAGAAGCTGCCCGTGTCGATATCATATCTGTAAAAATCCATGGTAGTATGCGAAGATACGAACAGGACCTTTTCATCGGCGCTCAGCGATACCGTGAGATCGCGGTATACCTGGTTCCCGCATGCTATCGGCATTTTTTTCACGAATTCAAACTTTTTCTCGGAGATGATATACTTGAAAAGGAGATTATAGCCAAAGCCCCATATCACTCCGTCTTTCGTGACCGTCATAGCCGTCACGGCGTGGATGCCGCTCTGAGGAATGTCAATTCTCTCGTACGTTTTGTTATCCACGTCATACGCTATGATGCACGCTCTGTCGGAAAGCGCCGTAGTGCCGTATCCCGCTCTTACGGTAGTCCCGAGATACATTATACCGTCGTAGTATACCCCTGAAACCGCGCTCTGGTTTTCTATCGGAAACTTAGCCTGATACAGCAGCGATCCGTTGTCAGCGTTGAAAAACGCCATGGCTCCGGTCGTAAAGCTTTGCGCCGGCACGGTGAAAGCAGCCATGATCTTTTTGTCCGGAGCCGCTATGAAAGTATACGGTCTGTCCTGATTGTGATAATTCGGGATCTCAGTGCTCTTGCCCATATTAAGTATGGACGTGACGTTCCACGGAACGAGAGAATTATGGAAATAAATGCCGGCGGTGGGATAAGTTCCGATATACACCTTATTCCCGTACGCCGTTATTCCCTCTTGCTGACTGAGGGTATCGTAAAACGCCTTCTCTCCGGTCTTGACGTTATAAGTTCCGGTACTGCCTCCGTATCCTCCGCCGATGTAAAGGACGCCGTTTTTGGTGATCGTAAGGCAGTTGGGCTCGTTGGGCTGACCGGAAACGGTCGTGGTGATGACCACGGTCTGCTTTTTTTCGAGATTTGAAAACTGCACCTTCCCTTTATGACTGTAAAGTCCGCATATTGAATAACCGGGGTATTTTTCCTGATCGAGCTTCAGGCACACCATGCGGATATAATTCGTCGTCGCTTTTGTGCCGGTAAGCACGTACTCGAGCTTTACGGTATCGAACACGGCTATCTCGCCCTCGATAACACTGTAAAACTTCGTCGGGTCGTCCGGAACGGCTGCGGAATGACGCGCATACGTTTTGAAATTATCGGGATCAGGCGCGGAGGAAGCATAGTTTTTCTTATGGAATCCCACCTGCTCCATCGTTCTGATATTGTAATACACGGTCTTTTGCGTAGACGGATATCTGATAATTATAACGTCTCCGTATATTTTTATATCGTAAAACTGGAAAGAAGCGTCGTTCTTGTATTTTGCGGGAGTAACGTCCGTGTATTTTTTCGTATCGGGATCGTATCTGAACAGATAGTTTTTCGAATCCTTAGACAGCACCGAAACATATACCATGTTTTCGACGGCGTCGTACGCCACGCTCGGATATCTCGTTGCGTTCTGCAAAAGCACGGGCAGCTCCACGAACTTTTTTGCGTTGTGATCGTACGCCCAGAAATAATTCGTATCGGTAGTTCCTGAATAGATAACGCCGTTCTTGTCCTCACACATGCCCTGACCGAGAGTAGAGCCGTGAGGAAGCGTTCCTATTTCCTCTATCTCTTCCGTATCGTGACGGAAAACGTAAAGGTACGGCGTTCCGTGCCCGACGATATAAACGTCCTTTGAAGAATGCGTGAATATCTGCCACGCTCCGGTGCTGTGTGCCAGCTTCTTTTCCATCAGGACCTCGCCGGTCTGCGCGTGCGTTACAACGAAAAGCGCCTGCGGCACGCTGTCGCATACGAAATAAAGCACCGGGGTCCCGTCCTTGAGGTAACCACCGTGATTGTTTCTGTTATAGATCGTCTTGGTAAAATTACCGAGATCGGTAACCGTGTATTTTGCGCCCGGAAGCGGAGTTTCCGGGACCGCGTTTTCGTATTTTACGGGTTTCATCTCTGTTTTTTTCGGCGTATCCTCGGCGGAAATACGCGTTGTCTTTTCTTCCGTCGTTAAGCTCGTTGTCAGCGTTTCAGAAGTTTCGGTCACAGCAGTGCCGCACGACGTAAGCAGGACCGCGGCGCATACCGTCAAAGTCAGTAAATTCTTTATTCTCATCATATATTCCTGAAAAAGTCTAAAGCAGGGCTGTATAGAGCCCTGCTTTAATCTTGAATTTATTATGCGATATCCAGATTTCGGACTCCGTACATGGTAATTATACATTACCCGCAGCGGAAAATCAATAGAATATCGGATTTTTTACCCGTTTGTGCTCTTCCAGTTCACCACGTTCATCAAAAGCGCCGCGCACTGCGCATTGGTCAGCTCGCCTTCCGGATTCAGTATCCCGTTGCCCTGACCTGACATTATGCCGCACGCCACGAGATTGTTTACGGAGCTTTCCGCCCACGCCGGGATCTGTGATCTGTCGGCGAACACCTCCGCCGCGTCTCCGGTGGGAAGATCGAGTATCCTGTTGAGGATCACCGCAGCCTGAGCGCGCGTTATCGTTTCGTCGGGCAGAAAATACGTCTTTCCGTCTTTCTCAACTCCTTTTATTATCCCCATTTCGCCGGCGCGCGAAACGTACCTTTTCATCGAATAAGATATCGCCGAGTCGTCAGCGTAATTCGTGTAGTCGGTTTCCTTAAGCGAAACGTCGAGTCCCGTCGCCTTCATCGCCATTACGAGAAAATCTCCCCTTGTCACGCGCTTGTCAGGATCGAAAACCGGGGTCCCGCTTTCAGACACGGTCACTGACGTTATCCTGTTCTTCACGAGAGACACGGCGCTTGCGTGCGCCCAGTGATCGGTCATATCGGTGAAATACACATTTTTGTAAGGCTTTTCCACCTTTATGCTCACGCTCGCCGCTTCCGATCTGTTCCCGTATACGTCGTATGAAACGTAGGAGAAGCTGTCTCTGCCCGCAAAATCGGAATACGGTCTGTAGGTGAAACGTCCGTCCTCGCTCACGTCGAGAAATCCGTGTTCCGGAGATGATATCACGGAATATGATATCTCGTCTCCGTCCCTGTCAACTCCCTCTATGGCGCCGTATACCGTTATGTTCTTGTACGTGGAGACCTCCTTGTTCGCAGATACGGGCGGCGAATTCTCATCGTCGTAAAAGCAAATGAAGCATTCCAGCGCCCTTGAATCCGCGCTTGAAGTCCCCGTGAACAGAAAAGACGCTTTTTTCGTTGAAGCGCTTCTCGGGATGAATTTGAGATATCCTATATTCTCTTTGGAGACCGACTGCCCTTTTATAACGTCAACTCCGCCGATCTTAAGAATACCGTCTGATATATCCGGAAGCGTCACCACCGTGATATGGTCGATGTTTTTCCCCGCGGCTTCCTCAAACTCGCCGGAAGAAAATCCCACTCCCGTGCCCTTCGGCGCGGATTTTCTGAGCTTCGTTTTCTCCTTCAATACCTCTATCCCGTATGATATCTCGTTCGTTCTCGCGTTTTCAGCAGCGGCGTTAAAAATCGGCAGAGCCGCAAAAGCGATGAAAAGCATAGTCAAAATCACTATCCGTGCGTTTTTCATTTCAAGCCTCCGAAAAAAGTGTATGATCTGTTCTCGCATTTTCAGCCGGCGTTCCCCGGATTCTCCGGCGGCACGAGCTCCGCGGCTCTGACGAGTATAATATCGTCGCCTATCTTTTCGATCTGCTCCCAGGAGATCCTTCGTATTTCTTTTTTTGCGCCCCAGCCGAGCAGGCCTCCCTGCGGCGGCACCGAGAGCGACACGAGCCTTCCCGTCAGCATATCTATTTCCGCGTCGCATACGTATCCGAGCCTTCCGCCGTCGCACAGATTGACGATCTCCTTTTCTTTCAGATCGCTCATCGTACAGCACGACTTCGGCGCTTCCCTTGACTGAATCATATTACTGTCCTTTCCGGGCAAATTGCGCCCGATCAAATCTCTTTTTTGTAAAAATATGCCGCATCGGGAAAAAATATTACGCCGCACGCGATTTTTTTGCGTTACCCTCTTGATAAATCCATGGAAATAGTATATAATTCACAAGGATAAGTTATACGATGATTCCGGGATACACGCTCGGATAGAAAGGATAATTTCAAACAATGATTTCAGCTGGTGATTTCAGAAACGGCGTTACTTTCGAGCTTGAAGGAAACGTAATGCAGATAATAGAATTCCAACACGTCAAACCGGGCAAGGGCGCGGCTTTCGTAAGAACAAAGCTTCGCAACGTCATTACCGGCGGAGTTCTTGAAAAGACCTTCAGCCCCACCGACAAATTTCCCCCCGCTTACGTAGACAAAAAGGAAATGCAGTACCTTTATTCCGACGGCGATCTCTATTACTTCATGGACACCGAGTCTTATGATCAGATACCGATCAACGCGAGCGTTCTGGGTGAGAACTTCAGATTCGTTAAAGAAAACATGATCGTACGCGTTCTTTCCTACAAAGGCAGCGTGTTCGGCGTAGAGCCTCCGATGTTCGTTGAACTCGAGGTTACCGAGACAGAGCCCGGCTTCAAGGGAGATACGGCTACCGGCACGACCAAGCCCGCAACTCTCGAGACCGGTGCGCAGATCAAAGTCCCGCTCTTCATTAACGAAGGAGACGTGGTACAGATCGATACCCGTACGGGAGAATACCTCAACAGAGTATAAGTTCCTCAAAGCTTATATAAACTTATGTCGAAAGGAGTAGTTCGTTACCCTCGTAATGAACGATTGGCAATGAATATTACCGAAAGAGTTTCTTATCTCAAGGGTCTTATGGAAGGCCTGAAGATCGATGATTCCACAAATGAAGGAAAGGTCATCAAAGTCATAGCTGACGTACTCGAAGATATGGCTAAAGAAATTTCCGATCTCAGAGAGGATCACGAGTATCTCAACGATTACATTGAAGAGATAGACGACGATCTCGCTGACGTGGAAGATGATCTCGATGAGCTTTACGATGATGAAGCTGATTGTGACGATGATGACGATGATGAAGACGACGATGATGAATACGGCGATCTTTTTGAGATCACCTGCCCGTCGTGCGGAGAGACTATCTACCTTGACGACACCATCGATCCTTCGAAGATCGTTTGCCCCGCGTGCAACGCGGAGTTTTCCGAGCCGGACGATAAATGATCCCCCGGACTTGAAACCGACGCCGGAGCGTATGCTCCGGCGTTTTTTTTGCTTCAAAGTTTCAAAAGAGCTGATTTTGAAACGGTTTACGGAATGACTCGGACAAATTTAGTTTCATGCGCCGATTTGTATTGACCGGCGTACGCCGTGCGGAGATAATTGAATAAACAAACCGATCACGGAGGAGATCATGAAAGTATTTGTTACGGAAAACGAAAGAAAGCTCGGAGAAGCGGCGGCAAGATCAATAGCCGAGGGACTTATAAAAGCCATAGACGAACGCGGCGAGGCAAATTATCTGGCGTCCACCGGATCGTCGCAGTTTTCAACGTTTGAAGCGCTGATATCAGACAAAAGGGTGGACTGGTCGAAAGTCACGATGTTCCATCTCGATGAGTACGTGGCGCTTCCCGTCTCCCATATCGCGTCTTTCAGAAAATATCTCAAGGAACGCTTTGCGGACAAAGTCCCGCTGAAACGGGCGGTATACGTAAACGGAGAGGGCGACGTTGAAAAAAACATTGCTCTGCTTGAAGCGGAGATTACGGAACATCCGATAGACGTCGGAGCTGTCGGAATAGGTGAAAACGCGCATATCGCTTTCAACGATCCGCCGGCAAACTTCGATAAGACGTGCGCGTATCACGTCGTCGATCTCAACGAAACGTGCAAGCGTCAGCAGGTCGGAGAGGGCTGGTTCAAAACGGCAGACGACGTACCGAAACAGGCGATATCCATGACCCCGGCGCAGATCATGAAATGCGCAAAGATCGTATGCGCGGTCCCGGGCGTGCGCAAAGCTCAGGCAATCTTCAGCACGCTTTCATCACAAGGCAGAGATCCGTACGTTCCGGCTTCCCTTCTTCTCGAGCATCCTTACTGCGAAGTATATATCGACGAAAGCTCGGCATCCATGTGCGATGCGGCGCTTCTTGAAAAATATAAATAAAGCGTATGGGAACCGTCGATAATCTCAGAAGCGCGCCGGAGCTTGCCGGATCCGCGATCTATCCCGACTCAGTTATCGAATCCGATGAGGGATTCGCTTTTCTCGTAAGATTCTCAAAAACGGATATGATCGCGGCGTCGCCGCGTTACGGCTTTAACGGAAAGAGATATTCATATCACGGCGTCGATTTCACGCTCGCGGAAACGAATAATGAAAACGCCGTGGTGATGCAAAGCGCGTTTTCTTTCACCGCTCCGTCGGCTGTTCTTTCGGATCCGCGCACCTTCGGCGTCGGGGACAGACTCGGGATCGCTTCTCCGGGGCATATAAGCGCCTTGAAAAAATATGACGCCGTCCCCGTTCTGGCACAGCAATCCGTCCGTGAGCTCAACTTTACCGGAAGGACTTTCGCAGACGTGCTGGCGGCGGCGGCTTACGGCGTTTTTCGCACCGGTTATAAAAGGGGATACGGAGCAGACGGAGATCATCTGAAATCCGAGGATGAGATCGAAAGCGCCATCGCTTCCGGATGCACGATGATAACGCTCGATTGCAGCCGTTTTATACGGCGTGACGCCGCGCTGACGGACTTTGATACGCTTTCCGGGTTTTACACGCCTGACAAGCAGGCGGAAGAAAGATACATCGGAAAAAATTTCAGGATCGGCGAGCACGTGATCTCTTTTTCGAGAGAAAATTTCATACGTGCTTATCTAATATACAAAGAGGCGGCGGATTATACCGCGAAGATATACAAAGCATACTTTCAAAACAGAGAAAGCACGCTCGACCTTGAACTTTCCGTCGACGAAACCGACACGCCCACCGAACCGTATCAGCATTTTTTCATAGCATATGAGCTTTATCTGAAAGGGGCGCTTCCGAAAACGATAGCGCCGCGCTTTTGCGGCGAATTTCAAAAAGGGATCGACTACATCGGCAGCATCCCGGAATTCGAACGCAAGCTTTCCGTACACGCCGCGATCGCGGAACATTTCGGATACAAGCTCAGCATCCATTCGGGTTCGGATAAGTTTTCCGTTTTTCCGTCGGTCGGAAGATGCACTCTCGGACGGTTCCACGTAAAGACCGCGGGCACGAGCTGGCTGGAAGCAATGAAAACGGTTTCCGAGCACGATCCCGGGCTTTTCAGAAAGATCCACGAATTCGCAAAGAAAGATGCGTTCGACACTGCAAAACGGTACTACCGTGTAATGACGGAGCTTTCAGACGTTCCGGACATATCGGTATACAAAGACGAGGAGCTTCCGTCGCTGCTTGATGACCCGTACGAGCGTCAGCTTATACATATCACGTACGGGCTTATTCTTTCCGCACGCAATGAAAACGGCTCATACGTATTCAAAGACAGGCTGTACCGTCTGTGGCGTGAAAACGAAGACGCTTATCATAATGCGCTCGACAAACACATATCGAAGCATCTCAAGCTTCTTTATTCCGGATTCAGATAAACCTGTAAACATATAAAAAAGGACCTTCGTCCGGCGGTAAGCCGCAGCGAAGGTCCTGCCTTTATGCGCTTATAAAGCTTTCGGGCTTTGATCAGGCGAACTTGTCCATCATTTCACCGATCGCGGTATTAACGGGATCGGTAAGCTTGTCCATCTCGGAGGTGAACGCCTTGGAGCCGTTCTGCACGAGTTTGCGGAGAGAGAAAGCCATATCCGCGAAGTTGTATATGTATCCTATATCGTATACCTTGGTGTTGAATATGATGTCGAGCATCTCGCTGGATTCCTGGTCACGGAGAAGGATTCCGTTGAGCGCGGCGTCATAGAACGCGGGGGTAAGGTAAACGTGTGAATAGTAAGCGAGTGCCTCGGTGATAATACCGGTCCTTTCAAGGTCTTCGGCGGACGTGGGGACGCACAGACCGGGAAGATAACCCTGAGAAGATGTCGGCGTGAAATACTCTTTCTGATCATCGTCGAACATCGGGTTGGGAAGAACACCGAAGTCGAATTCCATGGAGCGCATATTTCTGACGACCTTGAAAACGGTCGCTCTTATAAGAACGCTTCCGTCCATGAATTTTGCGAGCTGGGTGTTCGCGTCGCCTGCCCAGCCGCCCTTGCCTGTCATGAAGAACTCGTTATCGAGCATGAAGTCGAGGGTTTTGGATATAACGTCAGATGCGCGGGATCCGGTCATGGCGAACTTGAAAGAGTTATTTTCCTCGTCTCTTCCCACCATTCTTTCACCGGCGGAAAGATAGAATATCGTTATGTTGTTCTCGTTCAGCATCATGCCCCACTGGTCTTTGTCGTCCATCTTGCCGTCGCCGTTGGTGTCGTCGTTGTAATCCTTGATGAGCTGTTCGAGCGCGCCGAGAGTCCACTTCTTATCGCGGACTATCTGATACACGTCAACGTCGGTCTTTTCCTGCATTGCCACTTTGTTGAACACGAGGACGAAGCAAAGATCGTCGTCAAGTATGGATATTTCACCGGTAGTGAAATACAGATGACCGTTTATATCGAGGTCTCTTATCACCGACTGATCCCACCAGGGTTTGTGCACGTTGAGATAAGGTACGGTGTAAAGGTCTTCGAAAAGTCCGGACTGCGCAAGCGGTGCCGCGTCGCTCATCGTCGGCAGATAGAGATCGTACGCGTCGAGACCGGAGCCGATATTCGATCTCGCGGTAGATACGACGTTTGCTTTCGTGTCTATCTTCGCGTTTATTTTGATATTGAGCAGATCCTGTACGAAATTGTTCCTTTCATATACCGCGTCGTTTATCGGTTCCTCCTGGATATCCTCGGCAACGAGGTCGATATGAGAGTAGTCGCCCTGAGAAAGTCCTAAAATATTGAATTCATATTCTTCGAAATCAACATTTTCGGGTATTTCGAGCTTTTCCTCCGGAATTTCCGTGGTTTTTGCGCCGCCGGTGGTTGCGACCGAAGAAGTCGTTCCCTGAGGCTGCTTCGTTTCATTTGACTGCTTGGGAGTGTTGTCGCAGGCGGCAAGAACGAACATCATACACAGCGCGAGAAACAAACAAACAGCTGAAATCGTTTTTTTCATTATATACCCCTTTTGAAATAAAAATTTACAGCGATGCGGATTTCCGCCGCACGTGTATAACTTACGGACATGATAACATGTTTTACATGAAATGTCAAGGAAAAAGAATATGCGCACGGCATTTTCCGAAAGTTTTTATAAAAAACAAGCTCCGGCAAAAAAGGCGCGGGCTGCCATAAAAGCAGCCCGCTTTTTTGAAAGTCTGTCTTATTTGGTTATGGTGACCTTCTTGAGGTTTCTGGGAGCATCGGGGTTCCTGCCCTTGATAGCCGTAAGCTTGCAAGCGAACATCTGAGCGAAAGCCGCGTTGAAGAAGACGGAGGTATCGTCGTTTCCGAGACAGGGGGTGAGAACGGAATTCTCGTATTCCTTCGACTTTTCGTAGCTGTCCGTAACGAGAAGCACGTCGGCTCCGGCGTTATTGAGCTTATCAAGCATTTCCTCGGCATCCTTGAAGACCGGTCCCTTGTCGGCGTAAAGGATGACGGCGGATCCGTCTTCTATCTGTGCAAACGGACCGTGATGGAAATCACTTACAGCAGCGCCCTGCATACGGACGTAGTTCGTTTCCTTGAGTTTGAGAGCGCTCTCGAGAGCGATCGGGTAATTGTATCCGCGTCCGAGGGTGAATCCGTCGGTCATGAAGCGGTACTTCAAAACGATGTTTTCGATCTTGCCTGCGAGATCCTTGAAGAAAGCGTTCAAAGCATCCGGGACCTTGTCGAGTCTGTCGGCGAGCTCGGCGTTCTTGGACCACTCGGCGCAAAGCAGAGCAAGCACGTACATCTGTGCGGTAAATGTCTTGGTAGCGGCGACGCTCACTTCTTCACCGGCATTGCAGTAAAGATGGAAATCAGCGGCTTTAGCCATGGGAGATTCCTTGTTGTTCGTGACAGCGACAGTGATAGCGCCGGACTTCTTGCCGAGTTCCATAACAGCGAGAGCGTCAGCGGCTTTTCCGGACTGGGATACGCCGAATACCACGGCGTTTTTGAGGCAAAGCTTTCCGCCGTAAGCGGTGACCGCGGACGGAATGGCGAGAGCGCAGGGTACGCCGATGTAATTAGCGAAGAGATACTGTGCGTAGATGGATGCGTGATCGGAAGTTCCGCGCGCCGCAAAATAGCAGTAATTGATATCGCGCTTTTCGATCTCGGCGCAAAGTCTCTTTATTTCCGCAAGGTTTTCTTTCTTGATTCCCGCAAGAGCGCGAGGCTGTTCGAGAATCTCTTTTTCCATTAAAGTCATTTTTATTCCTCCAATTTCAAGAGATATATTTCAGACTATTCAGAATTGTTAGTCCTAAAAACATTGAAAAAGCCGATAAAATCGACGTGAGAACGACGATCTGTCCGGCAAGCTCCGTATCGGCGTTCATGCCGTCCGCCATAACGTAGCTCGATACGGAAGTAGGTCCGGAAAACATTATGAATATCACTCCGAGATATTCTCCCGTAAGTCCGCAAAGTATCGAAACGGTACAGTATATGAGCGGAAAAACGAACGTCTTGAATACCGACGCGATGATCGCAAGCTTGAGTCTTCCCTTCAGCTTGTCAAACGAAAAGCCAGCGCCCATGGAAAGAAGAGCGAGCGGCATGGTCAGGTTCGAAACGTAAGTCACGCCCGTTTTTACGAATTCCGGTATCGTTATAAAAGACATGCCTCTGAACGCGAGCGCGATCACCATGGCGATCACAAGCGGATTTGTGACTATGCTTTTAACGATCCCGAGAGCCGCTTTTTTCTTATCGGCGCCGTCCTCATCTTTTCCTATGGACAGAAAGACGACCGAAAGAGAATTGTTTATGATAACGGCAAGCGGAAGGAACATCGCCGCGATGCCGAGCCCGGTCTCGCCGAAAAGGATCTGAGAGACCGGAAGGCTTATTATGGTGAAATTTCCTCTCGCCGTGCCCTGTGCGAACGCTCCGCGCTTTGATTTGTCTTTTACGAGAACGAGCGAAAGTATCCAGCTTATCGCAAAGCTCGCCGCAAGGAACAGGAGACCGAGTATCATGAACTCGGAATTATACACGTTCCCGAAATCAACGTCGTAAAGCTGTTTGAATATCAAAGCAGGCATCGCGACCTTGAAAACGAGCTTGTTTGAAGACGAAAAAAAGCTTTCCGGCAAAAATCCGGATCTTTTCAGAAAATATCCGAGTAAAATCACGGCGATCAACGGAAATACGGCGTTGATACCGTAAAGCAAGCTATCAAACATACCGGTCTTCTTTCAAGCGCCCGCAGGAGCTAAAAGTGATCTGACTTCAAACGTATCGTCGGTGCTTAAGGCACATTTAGATTATAAGCCTTCGATCGGATTTTGTCAATAAAAAAGAGAAAAATCGGGCAAAAGACAAGCCCGGCGGCGCATTGCGAGCCGTCGGGCGATCTTATTTGATTATAAAGCCGCCTTTGCCTTTTCGGTGAGAGCCGCGAAAGCTTCCTTATCGGAAACAGCGAGCTCGGCGAGCATCTTTCTGTTGAGGTCGATCCCTGCGAGTTTGAGGCCGTGCATAAGCTTGGAATAGTTCAAGCCGTTGACCTTTGCCTGTGCGGAGATCCTTGCGATCCAAAGAGAACGGAAATCTCTCTTCTTGAGTTTTCTGCCGGCGAAAGCGTAGTTGCCGCTCTTCATGACGGCCTGCTTAGCCATCTTGAAATGCTTGCTCTTCGCACCCCAATAACCCTTGGCAGCCTTCAATACTTTGTTTCTTCTTTTACGTGCCATCATGGCACCCTTTACTCTTGCCATACTCTATTTACCTCCGTAACTCTTACCGATCAGGCGTAAGGGATTATTTTCTTGATGTTGGCAGCGTTAGCTTCGCTGATATATCCTGCTTTACGAAGGATTCTCTTGCGCTTGGTGTCCTTCTTGCCGAGCTTGTGACGTCTGCCCTGATGACTCATCTTTACCTTACCGCTTTTCGTTACGGTAAATCTTTTGGCTGTCGCCTTATGTGATTTAACTTTTCCCATATGACCTACTCCTTAAAACTTTTTTGACGGTATGTTATTCCGCCGACTTTTCCGTGTCTTTCGACGGCGTATTGCGTTCCTTGGCGGACGCTGAGCCGGCGGGATTTTTCTGATCCTGCGGACGATCCTTCGGATCGCTCTTATCGCTCTTCGGATCCTTTGCGTTTTTTTGATCCTTGGCGTCTTTGCTCTTCGGCAGCATGATCATCGACATATACCTTCCTTCGAGGGACGGCTTTTTGTCCGGCGTGCCGAATTCCGAACATGCTTCAACGATACCCTTCATCACGTCATATCCCATATCGGTGTGATGCATCTCACGGCCGGAGAAAACGATGGTGAATTTCACCTTGTCTCCGCCCTCAAGGAAACGCTTAGCATGATTAAGTTTTGTGTTGAGGTCGTGCTGCCCTATCCTGCACGTGAGCTTGACCTCCTTGAGCTCAACGATAACCTGTTTCTTGCGAGATTCTTTTTCTTTTTTCTCGCGTTCGAAACGAAACTTGCCGTAATCCATTATACGGCAGACAGGCGGCTTTGCGCCGGGAGCTATCTCGACGAGGTCGAGGCCCTTATCGTATGCCAGCTTCAGAGCGTCTCTGGGAGACATTATTCCGAGCTGCGTTCCGTCATCATCAACTACGCGAATCTGAGAAGATTTTATCTGTTCGTTGATCGAATGTTCTTTTGCGCTGATACCAAAACACCTCCAAAAAGATAATGCGTGCGGCAAAGAAGCCACACGCATATAAACTCGCATATTGAGGTTATAAGTGTCCTTTGGACAGCCGGTATGCTGATCAGGATTTCTCCGATACCGGCGAGAACATGGTTCTTCTTTGCTTATTACGACTACTTGCGTATAATAGCAGATATTTTCGGGTTTGTCAATACCTTTTTTTCGTTTTTTTCAAAAATACGGCTTAATTTCAATATGTGCAGGTATGCCGTTCTCGTATTTTACGGGATTTTCGCCGATGATCAGCGGAAGCATGTACGAAAGGCATTCATCCGTGACGTTGTTTCCCTTTTCGTTTATAAACTCATCGGGCACCTTTTTGATCTTGTTGGCGATCTCCGAAACGTTTTTAAGATCGAACGAGCATCCGTATTCACCGCCGGACCTTCTCACGAACACGGCGAGCTTTTCCGTTTCACCGTTTGTCCCGGCAAGCGCCGCGTATCTGCCGATGGCGACGGATTCGGTAATGTCCGTAAGAGACGCGATATGAGAAGCGCAGCGCTGCAGCACGTTGAGCTCGATTGAGCGCACCTTGCACCCTATCTTCTCCCTCACCGCCATTTCGAGAGCCTTTCCGGTGCCGGAAAGATACACGTGACCGAAAGCGTCCTTCATTTCGCTCCTGTCGGAAGCGGAAACATAATTTCCGTTTTTGTCCTTTATACCTTCGGAAGCGGCGATTATGACGGTGTTCTTCCTCTCGAGCGCGCTTTTTACGTCAGATATGAATTCTTCCTCGTCAAAAGCTCTCTCCGGAAGATATATGAAATCGGGTGCGGCAGCGGAATTCAGTCTCGGAAGAGCCGCGGCGGCGGTGAGCCATCCGGCGTCTCTGCCCATTATCTCGAATATAACGACGGATTTTAGATTATAAACGGCGCTGTCGCGCGCGGTCTCGGCAACGCTCGTGGCGATGTATTTTGCGGCTGAGCCGTATCCGGGCGTATGGTCGGTACCCATAAGGTCGTTGTCTATCGTCTTCGGGACGCCTATCGCATATATCTCTTTCCCGTTGAGTCTCGCATACTGCGATATCTTGGCGACGGTATCCATGGAATCGTTTCCGCCGATATAGAAGAAATATTTTATATCGTATTTTTCAAATATGCCGAACAGCTTTTCATACGTTTCGCGCGAAGAAGGATCGTCGACCTTGGGAAGTTTCTTCCTGCAAGAGCCGAGCGCCGAGGACGGCGTCTGCTCGAGAAGCGAGTGCTTTTCATTATCCGGCACTGCGGTGAAAAGATCGCAGAACCTTTCTTCGAGGACTCCTTCTATACCGTTAAGAGCGCCGTAAAGCGTTTTTACCTTACCGCTTTCCCTGCATCCCTTTATAACTCCCGAAAGAGTCGCGTTGATCGCGGCGGTGGGTCCGCCGGACTGCCCTACAACAGCGTTGTACATTTTTGATTTCCTTTCAGATATTGTGGATATTGTGTTATTGTATCATATCGCGGCATTTGCCGTCACAGTATACGTTTCGACGAAATATCTCCGCCGGCGTTTTTGAAAACGGAAAAGCCGCAGAGGTCTTTGCTGCCGTCGACTGAAACGAAGACACCGTTTTGCGCTTCTTCGTCTCCCGGATAAACAAAGCGTTTGAAATACAATGTGCCGTCCGAAGCAAAGGATACGGGCTTTCCGAGCGGATGGACCACGACGTCGAAATTCCCGTTATGATTTTTCGCTTCGCATCCGCCTTTGCACGGAGTCGAATATACGCCGACCCCGCCGGGAGTTCTGATAATAACGGCGCCTTTTTCCGCGGGATCGTTATCGAAAGTAAATCCCGCGAAAGTATTCGGGACGCTTGCGTCATATTCCGCGATCTCGGCTCCGTGATCAAAGCAAATATCGGCAAGAGCAAGAAAAATGCCTATCTCTTCACCGCTTTCCGGTGCCGGCACGGCGACCGAGAAAACGTCGTAAGATCTCATGACAAGCTCAAGCTGAGACGGAAGCTTTTCAGAATAAGCCGGAAAATAATAGACGCTTACCGTGTCTATCCCCGCGGCGTCGAACAGATCGTCCAGGTCCCTCTTGCGGGAACGGTATCCCATGGTCTTAACGTCCGTCATTACTGTCTCTTCACCGCATTTGACGACGAGTTTTTCATCCGTTCGGCTTGAAACGGCGTAAACGAACGCCGCGTCACGGTATACCGCAGTACATATGAACGCCGACAGGATCATTATACCAAAAGACGCCGCCGGAAACAAGGGTCGGAACTTAACGTCTGAAAATTTCAGCAGCAGAACGGCGAGGACGCATATCGTCACAGCCGATATCACCGCGGCATCCGGTGCGAAAAAGCTGACCCTGCCGAAGCCGACGGAGGAAAAAGCGTATATAAGCGCTCTGAACAAATCGCACAGCGCGTCAGCAGCCGCGGCAAACGCCGACGCGATAAAGTCGAGAGCGGGCTTTGCGAAAACGAGAATGTCCGAAAGTGCGAAAAACGCGACCGCTGCCGAAGCCGAATACATAAGAGGTGAAAAGATCAGGATAAGCGGTATGCTGAAAAGCGGCGATAGAACTGTTACGCTTCCGTAATATATGATAACGACCGGAAGCGAGAACGATACGGCAAACACGGACACGGCGACCGAAGAGACGAGCGCGTAAAGGATTCGCTTGATTATCCCGACAAAGCCCTTGCGTTTTTCAAAGAAAGGACGCTCTCCCAAGCGTTCCGTCCACGGGATCGCGGCGTATAGTATACCGAATGTCGAAAGCATCGACAGCTGATATCCCGGATCGCTGACGGCGTACGGATTTACCGCGGCGATCAGCGCTCCCGCGAGCGCGAGAGATGTAAGAGGATCCTCTTCTCTTCTTACGATCCCGGCAAGACATACGATAATGAACATGATGCCGGCTCTCGTGACTGACGGCGACAGTCCGCAGACGAACATATACCCGAGAGCTATAAACGCCGAAAGAACGCAGTTTACCTTCCTGTGTGTACCGAGAGCACGCAAAAGAACGAAAAAGCCGCCGGCTATTACCGTCAGATGAAGTCCGGAAACAGCCAGAAAATGCGACAAGCCCGATCTTCTCACCGCGGAGGTAAAATCTCTGTCGAGGTCCGATCTGTCACCGATAAGCACGGCTTTGATAAACGGACCGTTTGTGAATTCGGCAGTCTGATATATCACGCCGCTTTTCACGGCGTGAAGCAATCGCCAGAAGCCGGACGCGCCGTAAGAAGCGATACGTATATCTGTCGCCCTGCCGGTAAGGAAGACGTTTTTCGATACGTAGTATCCGTCCGACGCGTCAGCGTTGAAATCAAGCGCGGCTTTACACTCGATGACGTCGCCCGGCGACGGAAAGACGACCTCGTCGTTTTCGGAATAATACTTCTCGATGTGTATCCTTGCTCTTACGCTCTCGCCGTTTACCGTATCGGTATAGACCGTCAGGGATATTCTGGAATCGTCGGAATCGCTTTCGATCACCGCGCCTGTCAGCGCTGCTTCTCCGTTATCCGCGTATACAGAAAGGCTCTGAGCAAAAAGAACGGCAAACAGACATCTGATGACCGCCAGGACCGCGACCGCAGCTGTCAAAGACGCGGCGATGCGTCTTCTGCGTCTTTTCTCCAGGTCGCTTTCCGGGATGAAAAACGTCACGGCGGACGCCGTAATAATTACGGACAGGATGACGAAGAAGGGCGTGCCCGGAAAAAGATAAATGAAAGCAAGCGAAGAAAAAATATACACGCAGCACAGAAACGCAAGCGGTCTTTCAGCAGCAAATTTCATTTTCCGTCACACCCTTCCGCGCGGAAATTACAGTTCCGAAGTCAGGTCAGTTCTTTACGAACTCATCAGTGGATCCGTCGACGTCGGTGAGTATCAAATGACCGTTGTCGTCAAAGCTCACGGTGAACGTCTCCGTCGTATCTACGCCGAGAAGGCTGTACGTAACGTACAGCGTATCGTTGGAAAAAGCGTATTTCGTATCGACGGTCGCGCCGAACGCGCTTTTCGTTCCGGTCCCGTCGTCTTTGAAAGAGTAACCGACGGTTATGACCGAATCAACGGAAGTCCAGGTCCCTATGATCTGCTTTTCCTTGCCGGCGCATGAGACTGCGGCAAAAAGGACAAGCAGTAAGACCGCAATGCCGAATACGGCTCGAAGTTTTTTCATTGCTTTACCTCCGGATATACCGTTTATCAAAGTCCCGTACTGTAATTGGGAGCTTCCTTCGTTATGAATATGTCGTGAGGATGAGATTCCTTGAGACCGGAAGCGGTTATCCTTACGAACTGACCGGACTCCTGAAGCTTCTGAATGGTAGCGGCGCCGCAGTATCCCATACCGCTGCGCAGACCGCCCATGAGCTGATAAACGGAATCGGCGAGGCTTCCCTTGTAAGGCACTCTCCCCTCGACTCCCTCGGGAACGAGTTTCTTGTTGTTCTCCTGGAAATATCTGTCCTTGGATCCCTTCTGCATGGCGGCGATGGAGCCCATGCCGCGGTACACCTTGAACTGTCTGCCCTGATATATCTCGGTCTCTCCGGGGCTCTCTTCGCATCCGGCGAAGAGCGATCCGATCATGACCACGTCGCTTCCGGCGGCGATCGCCTTGGTGATATCGCCGGAATACTTGATGCCGCCGTCGCCGATCACGGGGATACCGTACTTTGCGGCGACACACGCGACGTCATAAATAGCGGTGATCTGAGGAACGCCTATGCCGGCGACGACGCGCGTCGTGCATATGGATCCGGGACCTATACCGACCTTTACTGCGTCCGCTCCCGCATCTATAAGCTCCTCGGCGGCAAGCGCCGTTGCGATATTTCCGACCACGAGCTGAGCTTCCGGGAAAGCCGCTTTTACGCGCTTCGTGCAGTTGATGATGTTCTGTGAATGACCGTGAGCGCTGTCGAGCACGAGAAGATCAACACCGGCTTTAAGAAGCTCGGAGGCTCTTTCCACCACGTCTCCGGTAACGCCTATCGCGCCTCCGCAGATGAGTCTTCCGTTGCCGTCCTTCGCCGCGTGGGGATATCTGAAATTCTTTTCGATATCCTTGATCGTGATGAGTCCCTTAAGGTTGCCCTCGGAATCCACGATCGGAAGCTTTTCGATCTTGTGATGTCTGAGTATCTCCTTCGCCTTCTCAAGCGTGGTACCCACGGGAGCGACGATGAGGTTGTCCTTCGTCATGACTTCCTTGATCTTCATGTTGTGATCGGTCAGGAATCGCATATCACGGTTGGTGATTATACCGACGAGCTTTCCGTTTTCGCATATCGGAACGCCGGATATCTTATATTTTCCCATGAGCTCGTCCGCTTCATACACGAAATGCTCCGGCGAAAGGAAGAAGGGATTCACGATGACTCCGTTCTCGCTTCTCTTGACTCTGTCCACCTGATCGACCTGCGCTTCGATGGACATGTTCTTATGTATCACGCCGATACCGCCCTCCCGCGCCATGGCGATAGCCATCTTGGATTCGGTAACTGTATCCATGGCGGCGGTCATGAGAGGAATGTTCAGCTTGATCTTTTTCGTCAGATGAGTCGAAAGATCCACGTCCGCCGGAAGAACGTCGCTCTTGGCGGGTATAAGAAGGATATCGTCGAAGGTAAGACCTTCTTTAAGAAATTTTTCACTTGCGTTTTGATTGATCATCTTTTTCCCTTTCTTATTTCGGATGTTTTTATTACGGTGTATCTGTGTTCAAAGCGCGCCTGCCGTAAAGGTCACGCCATACGGATGGTGTTGGTCGTTAAAAAATCCATGTTGAAGCAGCACAGAACAAACGCGTAATTTTCGCCTTCGAAAAGGCTCGACGTCGTTCCTGTATACTGTCTCGGATCTATAAGACGGATATCGTAATTCACGGCGAGGAAGGGAACGAGAGAATTGGCGAATGAATCCTTGAACACAAGTATCTTTTCGCGTTTTTTGTCCGCTTCGTCCTTGTAAATTCTCACGTCCGCATAGTTCCCGCTGAGAAAATACGCGTATTTGTCCTTGGTTTCGAGAAAACTTTCGTCGTAAAATGCGTCGAGCGTTTTAAGGATCTCGTCGCTTCCGTCACGGTATTTCATGATATCGGTGTGAAAGCTTTCTCTGTCCGGAGTATCGTAAATTTGTATGGAATCAGGTGATATCCACTTCGCGCCCGCCTTGGACCAGGTAGTGCCGAAGAAATCCTCGGTAACGGTAACGATATTGAAATCATCCGCTTTATCAAAGCCGACGGCGCCGGCTATTTTGCCGTAGGCGGTGTAAGCTCCGAGGGACGTCCAGTGGTGATCCGTCTTGTAGTATATTTCCCTTCCCTTCGCGTCCTCCTCGATGAACGTTTCGCGCAGCTTTATATACCCGAAGGACGTATCAGCCATTATCCCGTCGAGCCTTTCGTAAAGCCCGTCGGCGTTGTCCGTGGGAAAGCCCGCCGGAAGCTTTGTCAAAAGCACATCCTGAGTACGCGGCGGTATTATCATATAACGCGGCACGTCGAATTTCGAAAGCACCGTGTCGAGCTTATTTATATTTGCTTTAAGAAGCTCTTCGTCTGAATTGTCGAATCTCGTAAGCAGATATCCGTCTTTACCGAACACGACATCGTTGTTCTGCCCCTTGAGCATCGCCGCCTCGAAAACTCCTTTGGCGCCTACGAAAACGTCGCGCGCCGGGAACTGATCGGCGTAAAATTTGCCTACGTCATCGCCGAATTTCCCGGAAAACAGAGATTTAAAGAAATCTCCCGGTGATTCAAAGGAAGGAAGTGTCTGAAGAGACCTGTTCTCATCCTCGGAAAAGCTCTTCTGCGGAAGAACGTATATCATGATCCCGAATCCGAATATGATCAGAAGGAACAAAACGGATACGATCATATCCGCGGCTTTGACGCGGACCGCGGGTTCCTGACGGACGTTTTCTTTTTTCTTATTTTTTTTATCGGTATTATCTGTTGTTTTATCCATATTCCGCCGTTATCCTCCTTCCGTCTTCAAAACTGCATATACAAAAACGGGTTAAAGCTCGAATCCACCAGATATGCCACGGAAAGGAGCAAAAAGCAGGCGGAAACGACCGACATCGCTACGGGGAACGCCTTGAATCTGTCGTAAAGCTTGAGATACAGCTTTCGCGGAAGCGGCGTACAGGCGACGCATGAAACGATCAGGAAAGGAAGGAGCCTTACGATATCGTAAAGCGCGGTCTGATCCGCGACGATCGGATTTGCAAACATGCATTTCAGATATTCGAATCCCGCGCCGGAATCCTCAAAATAGAATATAAGCCATCCGATCACGATGAAAAACAGAGCGTATACCCTTCGGAAAACCGTCGGTATCTTTTTCAGGATCTCACCGAACCACGCCTTCTCGAAAACGAGAAGCACGAAGAAGTACATTCCCCATATGACGTAGTTCCAGTTGGCGCCGTGCCAGAATCCGGTGAGAAGCCAGACGACGAAAAGATTTCTGTACGTTTTGAACTTCCCTTTTCTGTTTCCGCCGAGAGGGATGTATACGTAATCGCGGAACCAGATGGAAAGGGATATGTGCCATCTCCGCCAGAATTCGGTTATGCTTTCGGATATATACGGGTAATTGAAGTTTTCGAGAAAATCAAAGCCCATCATCTTTCCCATGCCTATCGCCATATCGCTGTAAGCGGAAAAGTCGAAATAGATCTGGAAGGTGAAAAGGATTATCCCGAGCCACGCGCTCGCGGCGGAAAGACGCGAAAACGGCGTTTCGAGTATTTTCGAGAATATCTCACCCGCGACGTTTGCAAGAAGCACCTTTTTAGCAAGTCCCGCGAGGCATCTGCGAACGCCGTCGGAAAACTTACGGATGTTATGTTCTCTTTCGTTGAGCTGTTCGTCTATATCCTTATATCTCACTATCGGTCCGGCGATAAGCTGAGGAAACAGCGTAACGTACGCACCGAAGCTGATTATGTTCTTCTGTACGTTGCCCTCTCCGCGATACACGTCGATCGTATACGACATGATCTGGAACGTATAGAAGGATATACCGATCGGAAGCTCAAGCCCTATCGGCTTCAAAAAAGAAAGAAACGGTATGAGAGCAAGGTTTTTTATTATAAAGTCGTAATACTTGAAAAAGCCGAGTATGCCGAGATTTGCTACGACGGATATGATCAGTATGCGTTTTGCGAGTCTGTCGTTTTCGCGGTATTTTCCGATCAGATATCCGCACACGTAATCTATGATGATGGTAAGGATCATCAGCAGGATGTATACGGGCTCGCCCCAGCCGTAGAACACGAGGCTTACAGCGAAAATGACGAGGTTCCTGAATCTGAAAGGAACGGCAAAATACAGAAGGAGCGTTATCGGCAGATACGCAAACAGGAATTCAAGACTTGAAAAAACCATTATTTCCTCCGGGAGCATACCCCTCTTCACGGGGATCGTTCAACCTAAAAGCGTTTCAGCAAATTGTTGCGGGACCGTATTTTTTTACGATCTTTTCGAGCGCCTGCGCCGGAATACGGCAATTTTCGCTTATTATCGCGCGCCCGGGATATACTCTCAGCGCGCTTTCGAGCGCGTCGGGAAAGTCTGAGACCAACATCAGCGGCGTCTTTATAAAAGGCACGGCTTCCGTAAGATACGCGGCGTCCTCGGGCGATGATACCCTCACGCAAATAATATCCTCGCAAACGTCGAAAACGGCGTCGCACAGATCGGAGTCGCACGGCAATTCCGCGGAAACGGTCATGGACCTTACGGGACAAAACGCTTCCCTGTCGCTTGCGCACATGTTCTTCCATTTTCCGAGGCGCTTTCCGGGCGTCGTTCCCGTCACCGCTTTTTTTAGCTCCGCAATATAAGCGTCGCTCGTCTGACAGCATCCGCCGACAGCGGAAGCTCCGAGAGCCGCAAGGCGTGATACCGACTCGGCGAACTCTGAGGGCGAAAGCGGTTTTGAGCCGTCAAGGGGCAGATTGGGTTTGACGATCAGAGGTATATCGTCCGGCATGAGATCGGCGAGGATCCTTACAGGCTCCGCCATCTCGTCGGGACCGCTCGAACAGTTTATTCCGAAAGCGTCGGCTCCGAGAGCCAGAAGAGATACGCAGCATGCGCCGACATCGTTTCCCGACATGGTCTTCGTACCGCTGAGCGTCACGGTAACGAAAGCTTTTTTATCCGTGAGTTCCTTCACGGCGAGCAGCGCAGCTCTCGCCTCCGAAAGAGATATCTGCGTTTCGATCACGAAAAGATCGACTCCGGCTTTGTCGAGAGCTTTTATCTGACGGGCGAAGATATCGTAAAGATCGTCGAAAGTATCGGTGCCGTACGGTTCGAGAAAGCATCCGGTACACGAAATGTCGCCGGCGACAAGGACGTTTTTGCCTTCCGCCTCCGCCGCGCGCCGGGATATGCCGGCAAGGCGCGCGTTGTATTCCTCCGTTTTTTCGGCAAGTCCATATCTTTTAAGCGCGCCGGGATTGGCGCCGAACGTGGGAGCGTATATGATATCGGCTCCGGCTCTTATATATCCGCGCTGTATGTTTTCGCAAAGCATCTCGCGGGACGGATCCGACAGTATCCATTTTTCGGGGCATTCGCCCATTTTCATCCCGGCTTCCATGAGCCGCGAGCCCATGGCGCCGTCAAGCACCGTTATTTTATCCTTCATTTTTCGCTGCGCGGCAAGTCCGCGCGTGTTTCATATATTTTCTTCTTTCGGCGTCACAAAGCACGAATACGTGCTCCGATCCACTCTGACGCCGTCGCGTTCGGTCGAAAAATCGATCCTGAACGACAGCCTGTCTTCTTCGATATGCGTTTCGAGCTCTTCCGTAATTATGTAATACGGAGACGAAAACAGATTCATGTATCCGTCGCCGTCATACATCAGCTCGGCGTTTATCCTCGCGCCCTTTTTGAACACGAAATGATACGCCGAATCAGGCATAACCGAAAAGTCCGAATTCGTTCTGTATATCATGACGCAGTTTTCGCTCGCACTTACGCAAAGCGAAGGATCTCCGTGTCTGTCGGGCATTTTCTCGTCGAAAACGACCGTCGTATATCCGCCGTCTTTGATCATCAGTCCCGAATCGGATATCTCGTATTCGAGGGGGATATCCTCGTTATAATACGTTTCGAGATACTCGTCGTACGATCTTTTCCTCTCGGACATGTATTTTTCCTGATAAGACGTGCGCTCGATGAAGCTCGAAAGGACTTCGGGTATATTCTCGGATGTCCTCGTTTCAGCCGCAGCTCCGACCGGCGATACGTGAGCCGAATACGCGGTCCTTGCCGCCGGAAATATGGCCGGCAGCGCGCCGCGTTCCGCAAACACGTTCCTTTTCGGCGCTTCCTCGCGCGAGGTTATCGTCTCATCCGGAGAAAAGCCGGATCTGAACAGTCTGTAACCGGCGATCGCCGCGCCTCTTTCGGCTGAATAATGATTCTCGATACGGAATCTTATATTTACTCTGATACTGTCTGTTTTCATGGTTCGCTCTGAAAACCGTCAATATTTGTCGATATCCGTTTTCTTTGAAATGAATTCTATATTTTTGAATTTTGCCTTTCCGTCAAAATCAAGGAATATCCTCGCCTGCTGGCTGAAGACCTCCATATCGTCGCTGGAATGGATGGAAAGTCTGCCGGGAGTCGTTTTCCCGGAAAGGAGCCCGACGGACGAAAGCTTGTTCTTGACTTCCTCCGCCGCCTGTCTTCCGGAATTGACTATCCTGCCTCCGGTATGCTTTTTCCACTCCTTCTCGATCAGAGACGAAATAAGCGGGAAATGCGTGCATCCGAGGATGAGCGTATCGGCTCCGGAGAGGATAATGCCGCTCAGATACTCCCTGACCGCAAGAAGCGTTATCTCGCAGTCCTCGGAAATATATCCGTTCTCCACGAGCGGAACGAGAAGCGGACACGGGATCTCACAGGTCGTATAAAGTCTGTCCGTTTCTCTGCCGATACGTTCTATCTCTTTCGCTATGCTGTGGCTTTTTACGGTGGCGTTCGTTCCCCAGATCCCTATAACGCCGTTTTCCGTTATATCGGTGGCGTATTTTGCCGCGGGCTTGACTATGCCCACGACCGGGACCGACGAGATGCTTTCGACCGTGTCGTATGCCACGCTCGAGACGGTGCCGCAGGCTATGACAATGGCCTTTACGCCCTTTTCCATCAGGAACGCCACGTCCTGCGAAGCGTATTTTTTCAGTGTTTCGACGGATTTCGTACCGTAAGGAACGCGGGCGGTATCGCCGAAATACGTTATGTCTTCAAACGGAAGGATCCGCTGTATCTCCCGAACGACGGAAAGTCCGCCGAAGCCGGAATCGAAAACGCCTATCGGAAGCTCTCTCTGCATTAGTTCTGACACGTTCATTCTCCTTGATCCGGAAAGCGTACGGCGTTTGTTATCAGCCTGTCGATCAGATCGGGATACGATACGCCGGATACTTCCATAAGCTTCGGATACATGCTGATCCCGGTAAAGCCTGGCATGGTGTTGATCTCGTTGAATATAAGTTCTCCGCTCTCGTCAAGGAAAAAGTCTACTCTCGAAAGCGATCTGCAGCCGAGCATTCTGAAAATTTTCTTTGCGATATCTCCGATTTTTTCGTTCAGCTCGTCGGACACCTGCGCCGGAACGGCGAGTTTTGTATCCGAAACGTATTTCGCATCGTAATCGTAGAAGCCGTTTTCAGGGATTATCTCGCCGCATTTTGAAGCGACGAGGATCTTTTCTCCGTTTTCTCCGCGGTCCTCGAACACCGCGACTTCAAGCTCGCGCCCTTTTACGCCCTGCTCGAAAATGATCTTTCCGTCGACCGCCGAGGCTTTTCTGACAGCCTCATATACTTCGCCGCGCGAAAGCGCGCGCGATATGCCGACGGACGACCCCGCGTTCGCCGGTTTTACGAATATCGGGAATTTCAAAGCCGCGCACGCCTTGTCGATAACGGCGTCCATATCCTCTGTGTCGGAGCATACGGTGTGGAGCCACGGCGTCTGCTTTATACCGTGACTGTCAGCGATGACCTTAGTGACCGCCTTATCCATGGAAATCGCGGAAGAAAGCGTGCCGCACCCGACGAACGGTATGCCGGCTATTTTAAGAAGGCCCTGCATCGTTCCGTCCTCGCCGTTTTTGCCGTGAAGCACCGGGAAAACGCAGTCGAGCCTTTTTATCTCGTAACGCGATTCCCGTTTGTTCAGCATCAAAACGCCGTGATGAGCGCTGCAGGGGCTGATTACGGCGGGAATGAGATTATCGGAATCCGTCTCCCACGCCATATTGCTTATACTGCTTTCGGGTCCGTCGTAAACGAACCATTTTCCGTCCTTCAGTATACCGATCTTGTATACGTTGTATTTTTCACGGTCGATATTGCTTATCACTCCGTAAGCGGATATGCAGGAAATCTCATGCTCGGTGGAATCTCCGCCGAAAATAACGCCGACGGACATTTTGGAATCGTCAAAATTTCTGATATTCAAAGTAAACCTCTCACTTGTGTAACTGCGGCGGACGTATACGCAATGCATGCCGCCGGTCTCATGATATGCCGCACACGTAAAAATGATTATAATTATTGTGATTATATCATAACGCGCGCGAAAATGCAATACGCTCCAAGCCCAAAAACGCAAAAAAACGGTCCGGATAAAGCGCGCAAAACGCCTTACCCGGATATGTTTTCTTCAAGAAGCATCGCCGCCTCCGAAACGAGGGTTTCTTTTTTGTTTTCAAGTCTGCCGGATATCACGCCGCAAAGCAGCTTTTCAAGTACTTCGCCGACCCTCCTTCCGGGCACCGCTCCCATGCCGATGAGATCGTTTCCGTCGATCGCAAGATCCGCCGGCGAATACGGCTCTCGGGATGCCGTGATGCGGTCGACGGACGAGCTTGCGGCATCGTATCTTCCGGGATGCCAGCGGCTTTCCGGAAGCGAGCTTTTCAATCGGATCAGATCGTAAAGCGTATCGGGACCGTAAAAGCGCAGAAACAGCTTTATGTCGGCGTCGCTTTCGCCGATAAACGCGTCCTGAAGCATCAGCAGAACCCGCGTCTTTCTGACGGTTTCCCCGTCAGCCCTCAAAGCCTTCAGGCATTTTTCGGCGACAGCGGCGGATTTTCGCGCGTCGTCGCTCACGCCGTACGTTTTCTTTCCGTACAGCTTTGCCTTTTCTTCAACGGTAAGAGCTTTCACCGTCTCCTTTTGCGCGTCTTCCCTTTCGATCACGCCGGGCGTGCAAAACAGAGCGGCAAATCTCAGATGCAAAGCTTCCGGAAGCGCTGTCAGCGCTGATAAGTTCGCCGACAGATCGGGCTGATCTTCCGTTCCGGAAAGAAGCACGCCGTCAATGATTATACCGTAAAACTCGGCAATGGCGCGCGAGGCGTTTTTGCCGCATAAGGTCTTTGATATCTCGGCGTATTTTCTCTCCGCGGAAACAGATTTCAAGCCGTTTGAAAGAGCGAACATGGCGGCTTTAGTCTCCGGAGCGACTCCGAAGCCGAGCACGGAAGAGAACCTTACGGCGCGCAGTATCCTGAGAGCGTCCTCCGAAAATCGCCTGCGCGGATCTCCTATGGCGCGTATCACGCCGTTTTCCAGATCGTCAATGCCTCCGAGAAGATCGATCAATACGCCTTTTCGGTCACAGCAAAGGGCGTTTACCGTAAAATCTCTGCGCTTAAGATCCTCCCTGAGAGAACCGATGAAAGCGACGCTGTCGGGATGTCTGCGGTCCCGGTATCCGCCGTCGGCGCGGAAGGTGGTGATCTCTACCGGGCAGCCGTCTATGATAACGGTGACGGTGCCGTGTTTCGCGCCGGTTTCTATCACAGGATATCCTTCAAACGCGGATTTCGTTTCCTCCGGCGTCGATGATGCGGCCACGTCTACGTCTCCCGTGCTCCCGCCGAGCAGCGAATTTCTGACAAAGCCGCCGACTATATACGCCTCGTATCCGTTTTTTTCAAGTATGCCGAGAGCCTTCGACGCGTATTCCGGCACGCGTATCCTTTCCGGCAAAGTCAAACGTCCGTTTACGCAAAAGCGCTCATCGTCATCCTCCGTCTGTCCGGCGATAAAAGCGAATCCTTCACCGGCGGAGTCCGGTATCGCATCCCGGTATGACACGACGCCCATAGGCGAAAGATACGGATCCTCGCCGCCGAACTCTTTTCTTATCTCGGTGAACTGCTTTGCCGAAGCCAGCTCGTCTACCGCCGCGGTTATATCGGAGATGCCGAAAACGAATTCTTCAAATGAAGCAGAAAGAAGGATATGCTGAGCATCAGAAGCGCGAAGAGGCAGATCTCCGCGCGGAGCATCTATCCGCTTGAAGGACATGGTGACGTACAGCTTTCCGCCGGTGTTGATATACGAGAGAGGGACGCCGTAGCTCGCGCATATGGAATTTGCAAGGGCGAACGGTACGAAAGCGTTGCTCATATCCCTGTATATCACTTCGGGCGGAAAACTGATGAAAAATCCGTTGAATACCTCTATCGCGTTGAATCTGTCGTTTATGACGAAGCGTATCACGTTCCTTCCGCCGCTTCTCAAAAAGCTCACGTTTATTTCATCGTCAGCCGTGTAGGTGACGCAGAAATTCACCACCGAAAGGACGGCGTACATGATATCGTACGGATTTATTTCGGAGAAGATGTCCGGCTCAGATTCGACGTTGAGTTTTACTCCCATGCGATAAAGCTGACGTCCGGCGCATGAAACAAGATCGGAAGCGAGTCTGGAAAGCGGATATTCATACACGTCCCTGCTGTTCATTTTGTACGATTCGTCGCGGAACCTGTACATGATCCGGCACATATCCCGTTCTCTCTCACGGTTTTTCATGACAGTCTTCGCAAGGCGCGTCAGAACCGCTTTTGAATACACGTTTTTGTCGGACGCCGACATCATGTCGCTCAGCGCTCTGATGATGCCGGAATGCGCCGACGTGACCACCTCCGGCGGAAGCTCGTCTGCGGTTATCATTTCCGGAAGGATCGCAACAAGCAGAAGCTCTCTGTTTTCCGGCGTGAAAGACACCACGGACACAAGCGAAGCCTTGCCGTACGCTTTTGTGACGAAAACGCTTCCGGCACTTTCAGCTGACAGCCCTTCTATCTTCGCATACGACCTTATACGCATGAAGTCGTAACGTCTTTCGGCGATCTGGTCCTTATAAAGTATGACGGTGTTCGCGTCGGTCACAACGGCGCAGAACGGAAGAGAGCGCACTCTGTTGTCGCAGTATTCCGCTTCCGCTTTCGTCAGCATACGGTATTCGTACGCCGCTTTTTCCGTTTTGTTCACGTCGTCTTTCGCTTCCAACGCGTGCGTCCTCCCTTCTTTATTTTCGATCCGCGTATGCCGTGCGCGGCGCCTCGGTTATTGACTTTTCGAATTTACGGTATTATAATAACATCGCTGAAGAAAAAAATAAAGGGGATTTTCGAAAAACTTACGGGTTTTTGGTTTTTCAAGCGCCCGTCTGATTCATATAAATGCCGGTACTTCTTTTCATACTTGTCATCGCCTCGTCAGTGTTCACGAGCATATTCTATAAAGCCGGGTCGTCCGCGACGTCGTCAAACCGTTCCGCGCCTGCTCTGCTGTGCACGGTTTACATGCTGTTTGCGACTCTGTATTTTCTGGCGGCGATATTCATCACCGGAGATACGCTCGCCGCTTCAGCCGCAACGGTGCTTCCCGCGGCGATGTGCGGCACCTCTCTCGCGCTCGCGGCGTATTTTTACCTCATATCGCTCGAAACCGGACCGTTTACGACTTCCGTCGTCCTTCTGAATTTCAGTTCGATCATGACCGTTTTTTACAGCATGATCTTTTTCAACGAGACCATGGATATCGTGCAGTGCATATGCCTCGCGATCATGTGCATATGCATTTACGTGCTGACGGTCTCAAAGGACGTTTCAAAAAAAGCCGTCAAAAAGGCTAACCTCAAATGGATCGTATTCATATTTCTCTCATTCGTTACAAACAGCCTTATTCAATTCGGAATCAGGATGCAGACAATAAAAACAGGCAACACGGAAAAGCTGCAGATGTTTTTCTACTACTTTCTGTTCGCTTTTCTTACCGGGGCGGTCATATTCCTGGTAACGGGCGGTGCCCGGTACGTGAGATGGAAGCGTCCGGTAAGCGCGGAGGACGCTTCGGAAGATAAACCCGATGACAAAAACATATACCTTCTCTCGCTTCTTCCCGCCGCGTTCGGTCTTTCCGTAATGCTCTCTCTGAACGCGCTCGGCAGTTCGTATCTTTCCAAGATGATCCCGTCCGCCGTACAGTACCCCGTAACGTCCGGTCTTTCTCTCATCATTTCGACCGTTGTCGGCAGGATCTTCTACAAAGAAAAGCTGAAGCCCGCCGCTTACGCGGCTATCGGAGTGGGAATAGCGGTCGTAGCGATTTTGAATATCTAAGCCGCCGGAAAGCGCGGCACGGAGGTAATATATGAAAATCGGAACTTCAAAAAAATGCATCACAACAAAGCTCCCCGTTTATCTTGCGGGCTTTGACACCGACACGCGGAATTTTGTCGGAGAAAAACACGACGATATCTTTATCCGCGCCGTAGCTCTGATCGGTAAAAAGCCCGTCATAATCGTTGCCGGAGACGCGCTCGCTTTCAGCAGAGATCTGGCGGACAAGACGGCGGAGAAGATCACGGAAGCAACGGGAGTGCCGCGGGAAGCGATACTTTTCAACGCGAGCCATACCCACAGTGCTCCGCAGGCTTCACCCCTCGTAAGCCCCGGTATCGGTCCGTATCTCGATGAATACGGCGAATTCTTTTATAAGACCGCCGAGGAAGCCGCGATAGAAGCGTTCCGCACCGCCGAGGAAGGCGTCGTGACGTATCACACCGCCGAGGCAAACGGCATCAGTGTGAACAGAAGGCTCGTAGTGAACGGCGAGTGCCGCTTCGCTCCGAACCTCACCGGCATCGTCAACAACGAGCTCACGGTCATAAAAGCCGTGTGCGGCGGAAAAACCAAGGCTCTCATCTGCGAGTTCGCGTGCCATCCCAGCACCATAGGCGACGACATGATCACCTCCGACTACCCGGGAGCCGGTATGCGTTTTCTCGAAGAGGAAAACGAGGGCTTGACCGCTCTGTTCATCCAGGGATGCTGCGGCAATATCCGCGTCCGCTCATTGAACGAAAGCAAGACGGGCTTTGACAGCGCGACATACGATAACGTGCTCGAATACGGCAGGCTTCTTCACGACGCCGCGGTTAAAGCCGCGTCATCCGCGGGAAAGCCGGTAAGCGACGATATAAGCTGTATTCTCGACAGATTCGAAATCGGCATGAAGCCCAAGAGAACGAGAAGAGAATACGCGCAGGAAATGGTATTCAGCAAGGACCTCTGCACGCGCGTGGCGGCGGCGAGATATTACGACAGATATAACGAGCTTCCCGAGACGACGCCTTTTTCAGTCCAAAGGATAACGCTCGGCGACACGCTCGAGCTCGTAGCGCTCGAAGGCGAAGTCTGTATCGAATTCGATTATTCGATCAAAGCGATGGCGCCCGGAAAACACGTTGCCGTCGCCGGTTATTCAAACGGCATGGCGGGATATATCTGCACGGAAGCCATGTATGATGAAGGCGGATATGAGCCTGACAGGAGCGCTTCCTGCTATTACGCCAGAGAGGGCTTCCTTCCCGATACCGAAAAGCTCATCCTCGCTCATGCGAAGAGCATACTTGAAAAATAAAGCGGATCCCGTCCGCAAGCGCAATAAATGATTTTTATTGCCGACGAAAGGAAAAAACATGAAAATTGGAACAGCCAAACGAAACGTTTCCACCGAACTTCCGATCCATCTGTCCGGATTCGGCAATCCGAACAGAAAATTCACCGGAAAATATGACGACATTTTCGTCAGAGCCACCGCGATATCCGGCGATAAGACCGTGATAATCGTCAGTGCCGACGTGCTTGCGTTCAACAAGGATATCCTTGAAGAAACTTCAACTCTGATAACGGAAAAGACCGGCGTGCCGAAGGAAGCCATCCTTTACAACGCCAGCCACACCCACAGCGCTCCGCAGGTCTCCCCCACCGTAAACCCCGGCATAGGAGCTTACGTCAAGGAATACGCCGACTTCTTTTATGCTTCCGTCGTCGACGCGGCGGTCGAGGCGTACAACGACATGGAGGAAGGCACTCTCGCTTATTCCGTCGCCACTGTGGAAAACATAGGCGTCAATCGCAGGCTCATCGTTGACGGAAAGTATTATTTCGCACCGAACTTCAACGGTCTCATCAACAAAGAAGTCACCGTGCTTCGTGCGGAATGCGGCGGAAAGCTCAAAGCGATCATCATGCAGTACGCATGCCATCCCAGCACCATCGGCGAGGATCTCATGACATCCGATTATCCCGGATACGCCTGCGCGCTTCTCGAAAAGGAAAATCCGGGAACGAACGTCCAGTTTTTGCAGGGCTGCGCCGGAAATATAAGAGTACGCACGGTCAATCCCGCGGGAACGGGCTTCGGGAAAGCTTCATACGACGACGTCAAAAACTTCGGTACGATCCTTCACAACGCCGTGAACGCATCTGCCGGCGCTCCTCAGATCACCGTCTCGGACGCGGTAAGCTATTGCAAAGACGAATTTTTCATATCGTATCAGCCCAAGCTCTCCAAGCAGGAATACCTCGAGCAGGCGAACAACGCCGGTTCCCAGACCGAAAAGATCGCGGCTCTGAAGTATTACGAGGAATACGAGACCTACCCGGACGGGATCGGTTATTCCGTTCAGAAAATAACGCTCGGCGACTCTCTCGTGATATTCGCTCTCGAAGGCGAGGTCTGCATCGAATATGATTTCAATATCAAAAATCTGATCCCCGGAAAGCACGTCGTGGTTTGCGGTTACTCCAACGGTATGCCCGGATATATCTGCACGGAACAAATGTATACCGAGGGCGGATACGAACCCGTCAGGAGCTGTATGTGCTACTACGTCCGCGGAGGATTCGATCCGAAGACCGACGCGCTCATCCTTTCACACGTCAGAAAAATGATATAAACGCCGCGTATTGAACAGCAACGCGCAATTTCGAATCTAAATTAAGCCGCCGAGACGGCAAAGGAGATAATATGATCAACGTAACCGTATGGGGAGAATATCTCCATGAAAAATCAAATCCGGCGGTCGCCGCAATATATCCCGACGGGATGCATAAATGCATTGCCGGATTTCTTTCCGAATGCGACGACCTCTGCGTCAGGACCGCGACTCTCGAAGAGCCGGATCACGGACTCACCGACGAGGTGCTCGACAATACCGACGTTCTCATCTGGTGGGGACACGCCGCTCACGGACGCGTCAGAGACGACATCGTCCAGAAGATCTACGATCGCGTGCTTCGCGGAATGGGTCTTATAGCCCTGCATTCCGCTCACAAGTCGAAGATATTCATGAAGCTCATGGGTACCTCCTGCTCGCTCAGATGGCGCGACGGAGCAAGAGAACATCTGTGGTGCGTGAATCCCAATCATCCCATCGCCAAGGGCGTCCCGGCGGATTTCAGACTCGACAACGAAGAGATGTACGGCGAATACTTCGATATTCCCAAGCCCGACGACGTGATATATCTCGGATGGTTCAACGGCGGAGAAGTTTTCAGAAGCGGATGTACGTTTACCCGCGGTTACGGCAAGATATTCTACTTCCAGCCCGGTCACGAGACGTTCACTTCATATAAGAACGAAAACGTGCAGAAAATCATAAAGAACGCCGTTCACTTCCTTTACAACGAGGAAAAGCATGGAGAGCTCATCTGCCCCAACCCGGCGCCCGTGGAATGATATGAGGATCAAATGATGAAAAAGATAAAGCGTGTGTTTTTGATAGTTCTCGACAGCTGCGGTATCGGGAACGCGCCGGACGCGGAGCGCTTCGGTGACAAAGGCGCCGATACGTTCGGCACCATATCAAGATCGGCGGAGTTTTCCGTTCCAAATCTCAAAAAGCTCGGGATATACGCCATCGACGAAATATACGGATATAATAAAGCGATCTACGACGCCGTACCGCCTCTCGGATCCGTCGGAAGAGCTATCGAGCTTTCCAACGGCAAGGACACGGTCGCGGGTCATTTCGAGATGGCCGGCATCATTTCGGAGCTTCCCTTCCCGACGTATCCCAACGGGTTCCCGGCTGAGATCCTTGACAAGATCACCGCCGCCTGGGGTGTAGGCTGCCTCTGCAACAAGCCCTATTCCGGAACGGAAGTTATCAAGGATTACGGCAGAGAGCACATAGCCACCGGGAAGCCGATCGTTTACACCTCCGCGGACAGCGTATTTCAGATCGCCGCCCACGAGGACGTTATACCGGTCGAAAAGCTGTATGAGCTCTGCGAGACCGCCAGAGCGCTGCTTCAGGGCAATCACAGAGTCGCAAGAGTTATAGCGCGCCCGTTCAAGGGAACGTATCCCGATTATTACAGAACGGAAAAGCGCCACGACTACGCCATACTTCCTCCCGACGGGATGCTGCTTTCGAGATTGAAGGACGCGGGGTTCGACGTTCTGTCAGTCGGAAAGATAAGCGATATCTTCTCGGGAGTCGGCATAACGGAGGCTTATCCCGTCAAGGGTAATCCGGCATGCAAGGACGTCTCGATGGAGCTTTTGAAAAAGGATTTCCACGGCTTCTGCTTTATAAATCTTGTTGATTTCGACAGCAAATTCGGGCACCGGAACGATATAAACGGTTACGCGAGAGAGCTCTCCGAATTCGATACCTGGCTCGGAGATTTCATGGCGGGCATGAATGACGACGACGCACTTATCATAACCGCCGACCACGGATGCGATCCGGGATATCCCACCACCGACCATACGAGAGAGACCGTACCGGTGATACTCTATTCGAAGAGCATCCTTCCGCGGAATTTCGGAACGATATACGGATTTGACAAGGTCGGTAAGATGGCTGAGAATCTCCTTGAAAGGAACGTATTGTTCTGATGAAAAAAATCGCGGATATTTCCGAAAAGCCGCTTTCGAAAGATGAAGAAAAGCTCGCTCTTATCGCCCGCGAGGCTATGAAAAATTCATACGCCCCCTACTCGTCCTTCAACGTCGGCGCGGCGCTTTTGTGCAGCGACGGCTCCGTTTATACGGGATGCAATATTGAAAACGCTTCCTTTTCTCCGACATGCTGCGCTGAAAGAGTCGCGTTTTTCAAGGCGATCAGCGACGGAAAAAGAGAGTTTTCCGCGATAGCGGTCATAGGAGGCGAAAGCGGAGTACCCGAAGGTCCGACCTATCCCTGCGGCGTTTGCCGTCAGGTGATGGCTGAGTTCTGTTCTCCGGATTTCCGCATAATCCTTCCTTCAAAAGACGGCGTCTCCGTCAAAACTCTCGCCGAAATATACCCTTGCGGTTTTTCACTGTGAGCGACAAAAAAATTCCGGAAAAGCAATGCTTTTCCGGAATTTTTCATTTACGTTCGTTTTCCGCTTATATCCCTGATCCACTTGAATCTGTTCACCTTCACGGCTGCGACGGCGCATTTGAGCAGCTGATCCGATTTAAGCGCTATGAAAACGTAAATCGGCGGAAGCTGCCACAGGAAAGCAAAAGCCGCCGAGACGGGTATGACGATCAGCCACATGAAGATCATATCGTTTTTCAAAACGAAATCCGTCTCGCCGCCGGCTCTTACGATCCCGGTCAGGACCGGCATCTGATAGCTCGTTCCCACGCACGTCACCGCAAGGACAAGAATAAAATCGAGCGCGAGCGAAGCGGATCCTTCCGAAACGTCATAAAGCGAGACGATCGGCACACGCAGCGCAAACAGCAAAAGTCCGGTAATTATCCCTATTCCGACAAAGAGCACCTGCATCGTGCGGGCGTACGGGCGCATAAGGTCTTTCCTGCCCTCACCGAGCGTTTTCCCGATAATGACGGAGGCGGCGGACGCGGAGCCGTACGTAAACACCGTGACGATCTGGAACAGAGTCGTCGCTATACTGTTGGCAGATATCGCCGCGTCTCCCATATGTCCGAGGATAGCGGTCTGTACCGACATGGCGAGTCCCCAGATCGCGCCGGAGAAGAAAACCGGAAATCCGGTTTTTACGTAGTCCCGGAAAAGCTTTCCGTCGATCCGGGTGAAGAAATCGGAGGGCTTCGCACCGAGTTTTTTATCTCTGAAAAACAGATACCATGATGCAAACCCGAGCTCCGCGAGACGTGACACAAGAGTAGCGACGGCAGCGCCTTCGGCGCCCATTTCCGGAAAGCCGAAGTTTCCGAATATGAGAGCGTAATTCAAAAAAATATTGAAAAACAGAGCGAACAGTGAAACGTAAAATCCGATCCTCGTGCTCTCCGCGCTCCTGAGCATATAGATGATCGCGTTCGTCGCCGCGAACACCGGATACGTAAAGCAGACTATGCGGAGATACTTCACTCCCTCGGATACAAACTCCGTGCTGCTTGAAAGCACGGAAAGTATCGGCCCAGGGAAAGCTGCGCAAGCGGCGAAAAGGACCGCGGAGATGACCGTGACGCACCTCATACCGATATTCGATATCCTTTTTATACCGTCGATATCGCCTTCTCCCCAGGAGCGTGAAGCAAAAATAAGCATCCCCTCGGCGGCGCCCGTAACGAGCATCTGAAGGAAGAACTGTATCTGATTTACGAGAAAGACGCCGGAAAGCGCCGCCTCGGAATACGCGCCGAGCATCAGCGAATCCGCGAGATTCACGCTGAAAACCACGGCGTTCTGAAGCGCTATGACGAGCGTCATCGAAAAGAATCGTTTATAAAATCCCCTGTCTTTTACCATATCCGTACTTTTCCGATCTTGATATCTGCAAAAAAAAGCGCCGCGCGGGCGCTTTTTTTATTTTTCATACCGTTTGTATACATTTCCGCCGTCGAGCTCGCGCCAGCAAAAGACTCCGCCGGAATACGTCATGTAACTGCGGCAAGACGATTTTTTCGGGATTGAGACCGATCCCGGATTCATAAATACGACGCCGTCTTTTTCGGTGAGATCGGGGACGTGAGTATGTCCTGATAAGAAAAAACTGCCGTTTTTCATGGGAAAATGTTCCTCCGCGCCGAATTTGTGCCCGTGGCTGATATATATTCTCGTATCGTCCGCGATCAAGAGCGAAAAATCGGGTATCAGCGGAAAATCGAGCATGAGGGAGTCGACCTCGCTGTCGCAGTTGCCTTTTACGGCTATTATCCTGTCGGCGTATGCGTTCAGCAGCTTTGCGGTCCGAGCGGGGTCGTACCCGTCGGGGAGCGCGTTTCTCGGACCGTGATAAAGCAGATCACCGAGAAGAAGCACGACGTCCGGATCAAATTCGTCGATCCTGTCGCAGAGAAGACGGCAGTATGCCGATGATCCGTGTATGTCGGAAACTGTAAGGATCTTCATATTTCGTTTTTTCTCGCCGCTCACACGTGCAGAGCCGGTATGAGCGCGGTAGCTATGGCAAAATATACGATAAGAGTGAGGGCGTCAACTATCGTGGTGATAAGCGGCGCCGCCATGAGCGCGGGGTCGAGATGAAGCGCTTTTGCAAGAAGCGGCAGAAGTCCGCCGACGCTCTTTGCGATTATTATCGTAAGAAGAAGGCTGAGCGAAACGACGAGCGCCACGAGCTCTTCGCCGGGATAGAATATAAGCACTCTCGCGTAATTGACAACGGCAAGAGCGATACCGACGATGATACTGACGCGGATCTCTTTCCACAGCACCTTCAAAAAATCGGACGGCTTGAGTTCTCCGAGCGCAAGACCGCGGATAACGAGGGCTGCGACCTGACTTCCGGAGTTTCCTCCGGTGTCAGTCAAGGAAGGTATGAACGTGACGAGCAGCGGCACGATCGAAAACGCGTTATTGTAATAAGTGAGTATGAATCCCGTCAGCGTACTCGAAACCATGAGTACGAGCAGCCATATGATCCTGTTTTTCGCAAGGGAGAAAACGCCGGTCTTCAGATACGGCTTTTCCGAGGGGGCGACAGCCGCCATAAGTTCGATATCCTCGGTAGCCTCCTGAGTGATGACGTCCACGGCGTCGTCTATCGTTACGATACCGACGAGCCTGTTTTCCTTGTCTACGACGGGAATGGAAAGAAGATTGTACTTCTTGAACAAAGCGGAGACCTCTTCCTGGTCGTCCGTCGTTTTGACGCTGATTATGTTCTTGCTCATGATGTCGCCGATGAGCTGGTCGTCTTTTGCCATAAGCATCTGCTTAACGGTTATGACGCCCTGAAGGAATCTCGATTCATCTGTCACGAAACAGGTGTATATGTCTTCCTTTTCATCCGCGTTCGCTCTGATCCGCTGGATGGCCTCGGCAACGGTAAGATTCTTTTTCAGATTCATGAGTTCCGCGGTCATGATCGAGCCGGCGGAATTCTCCGGATAGTTAAGATACTGATTGAGTATCGCCCGCGTCTCCGGTTTTGCGGTGGCAAGAATGCGCCTGACCACCGTTGCGGGAAGCTCTTCGAGAAAGTCGACAGCGTCGTCGGTGTAAAGGTCGCTGATAAGGTCTACCGCTT
>Ga0079305_1001173_pt1 | contig 38694 bp, 42 predicted proteins | sample LMS_cellobiose_e_FD_79183 | JGI IMG/M metagenome (GOLD analysis project Ga0079305, IMG submission 79183) | Rumen-fistulated moose microbial communities from Alaska, USA - LMS_cellobiose_enrichment | ecosystem: Host-associated > Mammals > Digestive system > Stomach > Rumen fluid ... | reverse complement strand
TTGTCTGGAAGCTAACTAATGGAAAGGTGCATGCAACCGATTATACCAATGCCTCCCGCACGATGCTTTTTAACATCCATACGCTGGACTGGGATCAAAACCTTTTGGATGCCTTGGAAATCCCCCGCCAGATGTTGCCGCAGGTGCATAACTCCAGCGAAATATACGGACATGTCATGGTGCAGGGGAGACAGATCCCGATAGCTGGCATTGCCGGAGATCAACAGGCAGCTCTGTTTGGTCAGTGTTGCTTTTCAAACGGAGAAGCAAAAAATACCTATGGAACCGGCTGTTTTCTGCTAATGAATACCGGAGAGACGCCTATTGAAAGCAAAAACGGTCTGGTGACGACGATCGCGGTTGGATTGAATGGCAAGGTACAATATGCGTTGGAAGGTAGCGTGTTTGTAGGCGGGGCGGTCATTCAGTGGCTACGCGATGAGTTGCGTTTCCTGAGCGAAGCAAAGGATGCGCAGTACTATGCGCAGAAGGTGGAAGATACGGGCGGCGTTTATTTGGTACCTGCTTTTACAGGCCTTGGAGCCCCTTATTGGGATATGTACGCACGTGGTTGTATTATTGGAATCACCCGTGGCACGCGCAGAGAGCATATTATCCGGGCGGCGCAGGAATCAATCGTATACCAAGTGTACGACCTGATCCGTGCTATGGAATGCGATACGGGAAATAATCTAGCTGAGCTTAAAGTGGATGGCGGCGCCAGCAGAGACCAGTTTTTAATGGGCTTTCAGGCGGACATTTTGGGCTGCAACGTCCGCCGTCCTATGATACGGGAAACCACGGCCTTGGGTGCCGCGTATCTGGCTGGCTTGGCAACAGGAGTTTGGAAAGATGTGCAAGAGCTCAAAAAGCTGTGGAACTGCGACTCGGTTTTTGAACCCAAACAGACGGCTTCCGACCGGGAGCATCTGCTTGCCGGTTGGCATCGGGCAGTGAAAAGAAGTATGGGGTGGAGCCAAGCGGAAGATTGACAATCCGGCCGTCTGAATGGGGGTATCCGCGCATATAGATACCATGAGGTGATCGTATGTACAGGGTATATTCGCGAAGGGCAGTCCTTTTGGCGGCGGGGTGCATTCTGCTGGGAGTTCTGCTGCTGCTCGGTGTGGCGGGCCGTGCGATGCATACCTCCGCCGCGAAACGGGAACTGCCGGTTTATTCAGTGGATACCACAGAAAAAGTCGCGGCGCTCGGGATCAACTGTGCCTGGGACGATAGCGGCATCGACAAGCTGATCGGGTTACTTGGCGAACGCAAAATCAAAGCGACATTTTTCCTGGTGGGCGACTGGTGCAAAAAATATCCGGAAGTAGCCCAAAAACTGTCCGCGGCCGGGCATGAGTTTGGAAGCCATTCCAATACCCATCCCGATATGACGAAGCTTGGCCGGGAGGAGATCGTAAAGGAGCTTGACGATTCAAAACGGATCATTGAGGAAACGACTGGACAGAAGCTGCATCTCTTCCGGGCTCCGTCCGGTGCATATAACGATATGGTGATCTCGACTGCGCGTTCTCTTGGCTGGGAGGTTATGCAATGGTCAAATTACTCCATAGAGTTTGAGTACTCAAAAATCGCAGTGATAATAGCCACAGATTAAAGCCATGACTTTTCGAGTTTGCTATAAATAGGGTAGAAGAGAATTGATCTCAACTACCCTATTTATATTTACTCAAAGTTTTCTGAAAAAATCATTCTGATTAATTAAAATGAGAATCAGGTAAAAATAGATTTCATTATTAATCTCATCAAATTTGGACGAAACGCTTTTCTCAAACATCTCTAACAAACTTTCTCTTGGGATAGTAAAAAAGTTGAGTGCGTGCATAAAATCCGTATAACCATATTCAACAATTTGTTTTAAACTAACTGGATATATTGGGATTTGATTTATTACAACAGATTCACCCGATAAGAGTTTTAATTCCAAATCAAGTGGTAGCATCACATCAACTCCGCACTCTTATATATCTCACTACAATGCCGACATAATCCCGATTAGTCTCTGAAACGATATCTTCCATCCCAAGAAATTCAAGCTTTCCAATCCAATAGGGAGCTGGACGATTGGGAAACCGATGGTGTGGAATATAGCTATATCTTTGATCTGGTGGGGAAATGGATGTATTTCCCCATAGGGGAAGCCGAGAATGGGCTGCGCGCTCTGAAGGACGATCTGGAGTCCGATACGATCCACTTCGCAGAGCCGCCCTTGGGCTTGGACGATCTCACGGACTTGCTGGGTGACGAGGAGGATCTCCAAGAAAACGAGGATGACCAGAATGAGAAAATTGAATTGGGGGGTGTGAGATGAATATCTCAAAGGAAAGGCTGACGTTTCTGCGGGAGCAGTATCCCGTTGGGACCCGCATCAAACTGCGGGAGATAAAAGACCCATACCACCCGGTGGAGCCAGGAACGATGGGGACCCTACAGGCCATAGACAATGCGGGGACCTTTCACTGCCGGTGGGACAATGGGCGCACATTGGGGCTGGTGGTCGGAGAGGACGCTTCACCGTCCTGCCTTCGGAACCCACCACTATGAAGCTGTATATGCCCCTCACCGCCGAGCTTTACAGCAGAAACGAATGGGGCGATTGGGAGGACGAACCCACCGAACTGGACGGCAGGGATCTGCTGCCCTACGAAAACGAAATCCTTGCGTCCCTGGTGAAATATCGTACCCCGGAAGAAACAGAACGGGGCCTCATGCATTGGTATGGTGAAAACAACAGTGTGGATGATAAAGTGAAATCCACTGTCTTTACCGTCGAATCAAGAAACCGACAACTTTTGGGGGGCGGAATGCCGCGTAGTTGGAACCCTCTCCCCAAGGAGTTGGATATTCTGAAAGAGTATATCATCGGACAGGCGGCAGACGGCTGGGGAGAGAATTTCGAGCAGCGTGAGATTCATATCAATGAGGGGGAACTGTATGTCCACCTGTGGAACAGCGAAAACTGAGAGATCAAGACCGAGGCGGAGCTGTTCTCGACGGAGCAGGATAACTCGATGAGGCTGCAGATGACCTGAAAAAAGGAGGAGGAAGGCATTGAACAGAGAAAAGGAATTTGAAGTGGAGATCAGCAACGGCGGGTCAAGAGGATATGAAACGGCCATCGTGCTTGAGCTGCCCGCAAGCTGGGCGGAGTTTCATGACGCACAGGAAAAGGCCCGGATCAGGGATGGCCGCTCCTGTGAAATCTATCTGCTGGATATTCGAAGAAAGAAAATTTCCCAAGCGGATATTGGAGAACCCCACAATCTGTATGAACTCAATCTCTTCGCCCAGCGCCTTTCCATGCTGGCAACAGATCAGGAGGGCGGCTTTGAGGCATTGCTGCAAATGGAACACAGTAACCGTCCCAGTCCCATCCCACTACAGAGGCTCATCAATCTCACCTTCAACACCAGCACCTGCCATATAGCGCCCCATGTCCACAGCGCAAAGGACTTGGGCGCCCTTTTATATGAGGAAGAAATGTTGTCGGATGCGGCAGCCGCCCTGCTGGACGAAGCAGAGGCAGGCAGCGGGTTTCAGCAACGGCTGCTGGAGCTGCTGGGGGAACGCCATCTGGAGAAGAACGGCGGCGTGTTCACATCATACGGCTACGCCGAACCGGACGGCAGCGAATGGGAGGAGGTGTATGTCCCCGGTCAAATGGCATATTTCACCCGTTCCGGTATGCCGGTGGTATTGGAGGTGCGAAAGGGGTTTTTCAATACCCCGGCCTATGACAATCATCTGGCCGCCGTTCTTGACCTGCCGGCGAATGAATCCGCCATCAGTAAGGCAATCGAAGAGGTGGATGGCGCAGATCTGGATGAATGCGCTTTTACCTGTACCGACTGCCTGATTCCCGCCGCAAGGGAATGGATCAACGACGCCATTGAGAGCGGTGATTTTGAATCAGCAAACAATTTTGCGTATCAGCTGGAACAAAAAGAAAGGGTGTGGGGAACGGAGGAGTTTACACGCTACAAGGCGCTGCTGCAGGCCAGTGGGTGCGGCTGCCTGCAGGATGCGGTAAAACTGCTGGAGGAAACAGAACAATACGAACTGCTCCCCGACGCCGCGCAGCCCTGGGACTATGCAAGGATCGCCCTGCAGGAGAAAAACCCGGATCTGCCTGCCATACTCTTTGACACAGGGCAGGGCTATCAGGCTGGGATAGAGCTGCTGAAGCGCGATCATGCCTCCCTGACCGATTATGGAGCGATCCGCAGGAAAGACCGTGAATCGTTGCCGTGCTTTGGAAAGGAACAGCAGGTAGAAGGATTGCAGCTTGGTTAAGATAGATTTAATGATTGGGGGAAAAGAAATTGCCAAATCACATTACAAACCGACTGACCATCCGAGCGGAAGGAGAACAGCTGGAGAAAATCCTTAACGCCACCCAAAGCGATTCCATCGGACGCGGCAGCATTGACTTCAATAAACTGATCCCCATGCCGGAATCCCTGAATATTGAAATCGGAAGTAAAACCGACAGGGCCATATCTGTTTATCTTACCGCCTTGAATCCACATAGCCCGAATATGGGCTGTGAAAAGATGGAGTACAATCAGCTGCTTGAACTGCGGGATCGGATTAATGGCAGTGACACATTTTACAAATTCCAGTGTGAGATGAGCCCAGAGGAATTATCTAAGGTTACCCAATATTGCCCACTCGATGAAATGCTGGCGCTGAGCAAGACAGCGGTGGACAATTTCATTCAATACGGCAGCATCGACTGGTATCAGTGGTGCAACAAAAACTGGGGGACGAAATGGAATGCCTACGGATATGACTATATCGGTATCCCCTCTCGGGATAATGTCCTGACCTATCTCACCGCATGGGATGGGGTGCCTGAACTGATGGCTGCACTCTCCAGCCGTTTCCCCGACGTCGAATTCCAATATGAATACGCGGATGAGGATGTAGGTGCTAACGTGGGAAGGGTAGATTTCCTCGGCGGGGAAACCATCTATGAAGATATCCCGGACACGCATTCCAAAGAGGCATATGAAATGGCGTTCGATATTATGAACTGCACAGCGGATTCCTATGACCTGGTCTTCAATGAAGAAACACAAAACTATGAATATCAGGAGGAGATGGGTATGAACATGGAATAAGGCAGGCTATCCCGGAGATATCAAATATAGAATGACACAGGGGCCGTTTTCCCGAAAGGGGGATGCGGCCCCTGTTTTTCCATGCCCTTTTTCGGGAAAACACCCCGGAACAGGAGGAAAAGATGAACGAAGAAAAGCTGCTGCAATATCTCAAACAGTTCTGCAAGGGCAAGGCGCACACCAGAAGAAGCGAGGGAATTGAGAGCGCAGTCGGGATCAGCGGCAACGAGCTGCGCAAGTTGGTCAACCGGATGCGGCGCAGGGGCGTCCCCATCGGGAGCAGCCGAGACGGGTATTTTTACGCGGTCACTGCGGGTGAGGTGTATAGTACCATTGTCCAGCTGCGGGTAATGGCGGACGGTCTCATTGCCGCCATCGCCGGTCTGGAAGGGTCGCTGGACGCCTTTGGACAGGGGGAGCTGTAAATGGCCCGCCCCTTCTTCCCCTGGGTGGGGAGCAAAGAGAAGCTCATCCCCTGCATCCGCCGGATTATGCCGGAGAAGTTGAGCCAATATGTGGAACCCTTCGGCGGCAGCGGGGCGGTGCTGCTGAGTATGAAGCCCCGCCCGGGCCGTCTGGACATCTACAACGATTTCAATGTGGAGCTGGTCAACCTGTTCTGCTGCGTCAAGGAGCGGAGCAACGCCCTGCTGCGGGAATTACAGTTCTTTCCCCTCCATTCCAGGGAGGAGTTCGAGTGGTACAAAAGCTTTCTGGAACACAGGGCGGTGTTCTTCGAAAATATCGAGGCGGAGCTGGCGGTGCTGGAGGACCGGGACTGCTTCACAGAAGAACAGGCGGCGGCCCTCGCCCCCATCCTGCGGGAGAGGGCGCAGCTCTATGACGTCTGCCGGGCGGCGGCTTATTTCAAGCGGGTGTGGGGCAGCTTCAGCGGCACCACCAATTCCTTCGGCATCAAGCCCCTGAAGCTGAAGGACGCGCTGGAACGGCTGGCGGAGGCAGCAAAACGGCTGGAGGATGCAGTCATTGAAAACAAGGACGCGGTGAAGCTGGTTCTGGACAGGGACCGCCCGGATGGGCTGATTTACTGCGACCCGCCCTACTATGACGCGGAGCAATATTACGACGCCGTGTTTTCCACAGAGGACCATGTCCGGCTGCACGACGCCCTCAAGGGGTGCAAGGGCTATGTCATCGTCTCCTACAACGACTGCGAGGAAATCCGAAAATTATACAGCGATTTTTATCTGCTGTCCTTCACCCGTCAAAACCCTATGGCCCAACGGTCCGGAGCGGTCTATGAAGAACTGCTCATGACCAACTACGACCCCAGGCCTTTTGCGGGGCAGGTGACCTTGTTTGACAGCCCGCTGGAGTTTGGCGGGATGCGTCTGTCCCATATCCCTGAAAAGCCATTGAAGATTATTTGAAGGAGTGTTTTTGCAATGAAATTTCTGAGACAAGCGACTGCCAAGGGGTTGCGAATCCTGCCCGCTGAATTAAAGGCTGCCGGGTTCCCCGAGAACGCCGAAGCGGAAACCCATGTGCTTGATGATGTTATTGTGGTCCTCAAGCGCCGGATGACCGGGATGGAGCTGATCCGCGCCGCGAAACAACTGCATGAGTTGTCGGTGGAGCTGAACGTCCATCTGGCCAAAGCCTGCGGTTTTTGTCACGACTGCGCACAGGTATGCCCCTTTGAAGAACTGGAGGAAGAAATCGACCTCCCCGGTTATCTGCGGGAGGAGGCGGGCATCGATGAGGGCGCCAAGCTCTGCGCCTATGTGAATGAGGAGGGAAACAGCGTCACCATCGCCCAGGCGAAGCACAACTATGACCTGCGGGATGTGCCGCCAGAGGTGCTGGATATGTTCCTGGACACAGGACTCTGCCTGGGAGAACTGGATGAGCTGCTCATTAAGGGGGAGGTTGTCTATGAAGGATAACTTCCCATATCTTTACCCCTACTCCCTGCACGACGCCAAACAGCGGGGTGAACTGGGCCTTTGGCGAGAGAGTCACCGGGAGAACATCGCCTGCAAAAAGGCCATCGAGGACGCTATCCGCAAAGACTTTGACGGGATGCATCTCAAAGAGGGCTGTGCAGGCAGCATCGTTGAGCAGTACGGCTTTAAGCGTGTCGCCTGGGTGCTGTCCAACACCCTCCAGCAGAAAGATTGGGACGGGCGGTTTTCCCCTTCCAACAAAGAATGGGCGGCCCAAACCTACATCCCCGGGGATGCAGACCATGACCGCACCGCAGACTACATTGTAGAATCGCACCCCGCTGTTCTGGATGGGTTCGTATCCGAATACCGGGAGACGGTGCGGGCGTTGGAGCTGTCCGGGGAGGAACACTGTGAGCCGGATTCCTGCGCCAAGCTGGAGCAAATGTGGTCGCAGGAGGCCGATTCACCCCATCTTTCAGTATAAAAAGGAGGATTTTGAAAATGAGAAGGATCAGGACGCTTTTGCTGGCCTGTCTGCTGGTTTTGTCCATGAGTGTCACCGCGTTTGCAGAGCAGCCGCCGCAGACGGTTATCGACGCGGATGAGAATGGGACCAGCATCACCATCACCGACATCACCCCCAGGGAGGACGAGGAGAATGAGCAGAAAGCAGAGCAGAAAACAAACTACAAGGTGGGGAGCTTCTACCCCATCGAGATCCAGACCGCCGAAGATGGCGGAACCCGCCTGCTGGTTAAGACCTTCCTTGTGCCGCAGGGTACAGACCCCGCGGCGCTCATCGAGGAGGGGCTGACCCGCCAGGGAATCGAATACCAGGTGTCGGACATCCTGTGCCGGGAACTGGCCGGAGAAAGCGAGAGCAAAATGGTGAAAGAAACCGTCTCCATGCCCTCTGAAACGGATAACGAGGAAGAACTGCTGGCGCTGTTCACCGCCTCCATCCCGTACAGCCAGGACGGGTTTGCGGGGACTTTGGCTTTGGAGCCGGAGTCCATCAAGGCCAAGGCAACCGATACTGAGGGGTATGCGTACACCCTCAAGGATGTGAGGGAATTTTCCGGGCTGGATCGCAACGATCCCTATTACATCCCCAAAACTTCACATAAAAACGGCGTGACCCTCCAGTTGGCGGACGTCCAGTGGACGCCTATGGCCAGCGCTGCCGAGAACAGCGAGGTCCCCTCGCTCTTCCGGGCCACCGCCGTCTACACCGGCACCGGCTGGGGCAGTAAGGCCAGCGGATATCTTGCAACTGCCTCCTACAGCGGCGAGGTGACCAAAACGGAGTCCGGCGACCAGATGATCAGCATCGTGTATGAGGAAATCCCAGCAGAGGCGGGGAATTTCGATATGAACAGAATCCTGCTGCCGATCCTGGGAATTTTGCTGGGAACAGGGCTGCTGGCTGGCGGCTGGCTTGGCGTCAGATGGATCTTGCAAAAGAGAAAAGAGAGCGTCCGGGAACCGGTCCGAAATGACCTCTACATGGGCCGCCCGCCGATGGACACCCCGGATCTGCTCTATGAGATGGACCGGGGATTGGAGGAGGATGACCGATGAAACAGAAGCTTAAGGATATTTGGAACAGCAGCGGCAGATGGTTTCTTATTGGGCTGCCCATTGCGGCGGTAGTGATCGCCGCGGTGGTGTGGCAGGCCAACCGGATGCTCACACCCCCCACACAGACCATCGCCCAGCCGCCCGCCGAGCAGGAGGTAACCTTTGACATGGAGGTCAACCGGGCGTACACCGCGGAGGATGGGATCGTGGTGATCCAGCCCTCCGGCAAGGAGGATCAGACCGCCCAGAATATGCAGAAACTTCAGGAACAGGCTGCTGCAGATCCCGAACAGGTCTGGGCGGAGAGCATCTTCCTCTCGGCGGAGGACTACACTCTGCCGGAGGAAGCCGCTTTGCATGGCGGCTCCATCGGGACGCTGTCCATCCCGAAAATCTCCCTCACCGCCCCGGTGTATGAGACGGAGGACGGCGGCGAATTGGAGGGGATGACCAAAGGGGTGGCCCATTTCGCCATCACATCCGCCTGGAATGGGAACATCGGACTCAGCAGCCACAATGTGGCTCCGCAAGGGGCAATCGCCTATTTCGGCCAGCTTCATCTGCTGAAGGAGGGCGACCGGATCACCTACAAAACTGCCCTCGGGGAACGCAGCTATACCGTTTCCGAGGTCAAAGAGATCCCACAGGACAACTGGGACTATCTCATGCGCACCGAGGACAACCGGATTACCCTCATCACCTGCATCACCGGCAAACCCAATCTACGCCTTATGGTGCAGGCGGTCGAAGTTTAACCCCTCTTTCTTGTTGGGTTTGATGAATAGCTTTCCCTTGCCTTTGCTGGTATCCTTTGTGGCAAAAGGAGGTTAATCCACTATGAAAAAATTTCTGAGAGCAATGATCCTGGCCGCCCTGTTTGCGGTATGTACCGTCACCGCCTATGCGTCATCCTCTGAGCTGGAGGGATATCCCGTCACCGTCAATAATTGGGATACCCCCGCCGTCTTCGCGGCAGGTAAAGACTGGCCCATCACCACCTGGTACCTCTACGCCGGGGACGGCTCGGTGTTGGGGAGCATCCCCAACCGGACAGTGATGGAGCTTTCAAAACAGCATCCCACCGGCAGCATCCAGTGGGAAACCTGGCTGGCAGAAGCCTTCAATGAGTACCGGCAAATAAACGGCACTGTGCGGACAGGTGAGGGCAGTATTGTCCAAGAAACAGAGCCGGTGAAACCGCAGCCGCCCAAACTGGGGCCGCCAGAGGAGAAAGAGCCGGTCATCGAGGCCGCACCCCCGGCAGCAGAGCCGGAACAACCTGACGCCGAAGCCCTCGCGCTGGAGGTTATCCGCCGCACCAATGCAGAGCGGGAAAAGCACGGTCTCGGCCCGCTGATTACAGATGAAGCTCTCATGGAGCTGGCAATGATCCGCGCAGAGGAGGTGTCCTACAAATACAGCCATGAGCGCCCAGACGGGTCGAGAGTAGTCCATCTGGGTTACGGCGAAAACGTAGGAGCAAAAGCCACACCGAAAAAACAGGTATCCTCCTGGATGAGTTCCGAAGGACACCGGGAAAACATCCTACTCGATTGGTACTCCTCCATCGGAGTGGGATACTATCAGGCTGATGACGGCAGCACCTACTGGGTGCAGGTCTTCGCCCCATAAAAGAAAAACAGCCACATAGACCAAAGAGCCGCTCTGCTTTGCAGAGCGGCTTGATTTTTTGAAAGGGAATGTGATATGCGAAACAAGACGAATCGAATACTTTGCATGATCCTCACCGTTGTCATGCTGCTGGGCGTTATCCCGGTACAGGCGTTGGCGGCGGCCGTCGATACCGGCGGCATGCTTGCCCCCCAGCAGGTTTCGGACAGCGGGGTGGAAACACCTCCTGACCCGGGGTTGACGGAGGAGCCTGGCCCCACACCCAATCCCTCCACCGAGCCGGATGCCGCGCCTCCCACCGAGGAACCGCCAGCGGAGGACGCAGACCCCGACACAGAGCAGCAGCCAGAGGTGGAAGGAAATCCAGAAGAAGAATCTCCTGCCGACCCCACCATCGGAGAGTCGGATGAGGAAACGCCCCCGGAGGCCCCCTCCGAGGGCGACGCGCCGATCCACTGGCTCCAGCAGTACCAGCAGGCAGCGCTGGCAGCGTCCCAGCAGCCCCAGCCCCGGATGAGGGCCGCGGCAAAATCTGCTTGTGCATCCCCGACCTATTCCATGATCACATGGACGGCTGGCTCGGAAAACGGCATCCAATTTGCCAACGGCGCGTGGCTGGGCAGCCCCATGCCGAAGATTTACCTGGACGGGGAGATCGCGTTCTGCGGCGAATGGAACGGCGAAGTCCCTACCGGCAGCTATACCCAGTCGGGCGAGGGGAACGATCCTGTTATCAAGCAGATCCTCGCCAACTACGACAAGTCGGGAAAGAGCAACGCCGACTACGCGGCGGCCCAGGCTGCCATCTGGGCCCATCTCATGGGTACGACAGTTGTCAGCTGGGGGGACTGCCCCGGCGCGGGCTCTGCGGACAAGATCTTTAACGGCAAAGCGGACGCCAGCAGCCTCAAATACAACTATATCTCCTGGACGGGCGGTACCCAGGACCTCATCACCTACAATACAGAGGAAAAGCCTGATCTTCCGGAAAAGCCTCCCACCGAGGAAGAATACCCTTCGGACAAATACCGCATCGAGGTAACGACCGACACCCAGACCGAAACCGAGGTCCGAAACCGCAAGACCTACGAATACAGCGACGCCATCGGGCAGATCACCATCCGCAAGCATGACCAGGATGAAAAGAGCCTGGATGGGGCGCTGTTTGACATCGATGTGGCCTTTTCGGACGGCTCCCACACCACGGTGGAGAACTGGGAGGTGGATAACGGCGCCCGCCTCTTTACCTGGACCCATCCCAAGGACAACCATGACCCGGCGACCGTGACGGTCACCGAGGTGCGCGCTCCCCACGGCTATGAGATGGACCCCACCCCGCAGACGGCGGTGGTGGCCCCCACCTACACCCGCGTCACCCATGTGGAGACCTGGACAGTGACCATTGTCACCGAGACCACCAGCTCCACTGTCATCGAGATTGACAGCGGCGATGTGGTAGCCGAATCGGAATCCTCCTCCAGCGCAGAAACCGAGAGCGACCCACAGGTGGAGGAATTTGCCGACTTTATTGAGGGCGACCGGGAAACCACCATGACCTTTGTGAATACGGCCATGCCCTGTTCGCTGACGATTTATAAATATGAGACTGGGAAGAAAGCGGTGGCGCTGCAGGGGGCGTCCTTCCGCATCCGCTATGCCGATCCCCATGTTTCCGCCCAGGTCTGGACCCAGACCACCGACCGAAACGGCGAGATCCGCATCTCGCTTCCATACGAGGGCGCGCTGATCATCGAGGAGCTGTCCGCCCCGGATGGGTATGTCATGGGCGAAAAAACCACCTATGATGTGACGGTTGCCAAGGGAGAACACAAGGTGGTCGATATCCCCAATGACAAAAAGTCCACCCTCACCATCGAAAAGGTAGACAGCATGACCCTGCAGCCGCTGGACGGCGTTGTGTTTGAGGTTTCCATCAAGAATGGGAAATCCCTCGGACAGTTCACCACCAGCGCGGGAGGGAAAATTACCGTTGAGCCGCTGGAGCCGGGTGAAATCTATCTGGTCAAGGAGATCCGAACCTTACCCGGCTACCTTCTGGATGACACTGTTCATGAGATCAAATTGGATGAAAATGAGAACCCTGTCCTCAAGCTGAAAAATATCCCAGAACACCCAATTTTAATTGAGAAAAGGGACTCCATTACCGGCGATCCCATCCCTGACACCACCTTCCTTGTCACCCACTCGGATGGGCGGCTGGTAGGCGAATTCACCACCGGGGAAAACGGCATGGCGACGGTCGCGGGGAATGACGTCGTTCCCGGCTGGTATCTCATCAAGGAGGTACGTGCAAATCCCGCCTATATCGCCAGCGGTGAAACCAAACTCATCGAGCTGAAGTATGAGGCGCCCGCTGTTGTGGAGTTCCTCAACAAGCCCCGCACGGGGCTGCAGATCCGTAAGGTGGACAGCGTCACCGGCGAACCCATCCCCGATGTGGGCTTCTACATCGAGGAGATCGACGGCCGCGCCATTGGCACCTTTTACACCGATGAGGCGGGCGTCATCAACCTGCCGGATCAGGAGGAAATCTGGGTGCGGGTGACCGAGATCAAGCCAGTGGACGGCTACAAACCCGACCCCACTCCAAAGACCATGAAACTGGAATCCGGCAAGCTGAACGTTATGGAATGGCACAACCAGCCCTGGCCCACCCTCAAGATTGTGAAGCTGGACGCGGAAACCAAGCAGCCAATGGAGGGCGTTCAGATCCGGGTGTATGACAAGTTCCACCGGGAGGCGGGAACCTTTACCACCAACAGCTTGGGTGAGATCCTGCTCTCCGGCATCGATGGCGGAGAGACCCTCTATCTGCAGGAGGTGGAGACCCTGCCGGGGTACCAGCTGGATGAAACCGTCCATGAGGTGACGCTCCAGTGGGGCAAGATCAGCACGGTGGAGCTGCTCAACAAGCCGCTCTCCACCCTGCGGCTCACCAAAATCGACAGCGAAACCAGGAAACCCATCTATGGCGCGGTGTTCAACCTCTATGACGCCAAAAACAATCTGCTGGGGGAATTTACCACCGACCAGAACGGCGTGATTGAGTTCCCGCGGGAGCTGGCAGAGGGAAAATACAAGCTCAAAGAGGTAAAGTGCGACGGCTATGTGGTGGACCCCACCATCCGAACCATCGAGGTAAAGTCTGGGGAAACCACCGAGCTGACCATCGAAAACCAGCCTATGCGCGGACAGATCCAGATCGTCAAGAAAGCCGCAGCGGACAACCCCATCACCAAGGACAAGGCGGGGGCGCTGCTGGAAGGGGCGGAGTTTACCATCTACAACGACAAGCTGGAGGTGGTGGATACCATCACCACCGATTCCAGAGGCGTTGCCACCAGCAAGCCTCTGCCGCTGGCGACCTACGCCATTAAAGAGACCGCCAGCCCGGAATACTACCTGCGGGATGAAAAGGTATTCTATGCGACCCTGAAAATCCACAACGATCTGGTCCGGTTCGAGGTACAGAACCAGCCCGCCGATGTGAATGTGACGGTGGAAAAGCGCGGCAACATGGAAGTGTTGGCTGGGGACATTATGTCCTATTCGTTCTCCCAAATCAAAAACCATTCCAACGTGGCGCTGAAGGAGTTTTACTGGCGGGATATGCTCCCCGATGAGGCGCGCCTGGGCAAGATCGTCACCGGCACATGGTCGGAGCGGCTGACCTACTCGGTGGAGTACAAGACCAACCGCAAAAACAGCTGGCGTATGCTGGAGGACGGCCTATCCAGCAAGGTGAGCTACACCTTAGACTGCGGCAGGGAAAACCTGAAGCTGGCGGCGGATGAGTATGTCACCGAGTTCCGCTTCAATTTTGGGACTGTGCAGCCAGGCTTCTGTGAAGAAACAGGCCCCACCATCTTTGTGACCACCCTTGCCAATCTCAAGGATGGCTATCGCATTGTCAACCGCACCGACGCGGGCGGCAGGATCGGCGGGGAATGGGTGATTGGAAAGGACAGCTGGATCACGGTGGTCTGGAACAAGGACCGGGGGAATCTGCCTAAGACAGGGGTTTAAGTTGATAAATTTCCAAATATGTATTGCTAATGTGCGGACAAATGGATATAATAAAGATAGAAAGGGGCGATGAACATGGCGAGAACAGCCAATCTTTATGCACGCATTGAGCCTGAAGTAAAGGAACAGGCGGAAAGCATCCTGTCCGCACTTGGCATCCCAGTGTCCAACGCGATCAATATGTTCTATAAGCAGATTATTTTGCAGCGTGGGATTCCCTTTGAGGTGAAGCTCCCAGCAGCTTCTCTGCTGGATCTGAGCAAACTGGGTGAAGAACAACTCCACGAGGAATTGGAAAAGGGTTATGCAGATATCGCTGCTGGCCGAACCAGACCTGCACGCGCGGCCTTTGATGAAATTCGGAGGGACTGCGGGCTATGATGCGCTATGCGGTAGAGATCTCGGAACAGGCTGTACGGGATCTGCAAGGTGTGTTTGCGTACATCGCATATGAGCTGAAATCGTTGCAGAATGCCTCCGGGCAGCTTTCAAGGCTGGAAAAGGGCATCCTCTCTCTGGAGCAACTGCCGGAGCGGTTTCGCAGATATGGGAAAGAGCCTTGGTACAGCCGAGGGCTGCGCATGATGCCAGTGGACAATTTTGTTGTCTTTTATCTCCCAGATCATGACCGGCAGGTTGTGAGCATCGTTCGGGTGATGTACGGCGGGCGCAACATCGAAGCCGAACTGAATCGGTACAGCCCAGAGGAAGAAAAATAAACAAAACCCAATCAGAAAGCGGCCTCTCAGCAGGCCGCTTTTTGTTATGCATAAAGCAGCGGCGGGAAAACTCCCGCCGCTGCCTGTTGTATCCTATATTCATAACCGTAAAGCATTGTTTCCAGAAAGGCGGCTACTCAGCAAGCTCCTGAAATGCCTCCAGGTTTTCCGCAATGAGTGTATCCGCGGTTTTGCCGATGAGGGAGCGGCGGTACACCTGAAAGCTGTCATATTCCGAAAAATCCACCACAGCATAGCGCGGTTTGTTGTTCTTGAGGATCACTGCCGCGCCCTGTTTGTCAACCAGCCGTGCGACCTTGGAAAAATTCTGGTTCGCCTCGGTCATAGCGACCAAAGCGTTGGTATTGATCATCATGGTTATCACCTCAAGAATAGTATACTCAAAATATAGGATAAATACAACCTATAAAATTATCTTATTTTAGGCAGAGGAGGAGTGGATATGCCAACCATTCAAAACATCCTCCATATCCAGGGCGGCGGTGCGAAAGCCGCAGCCCTTTTGGATTTCATCGCAGACCGGAGGTATGGCCGGGGGTCCATCGACTTTGGCCGGATCACCCCCATGCCGCCCTGGGTCTACCGACAGCCCACCAATCAGGAGCTGCTGCGGCAGTATGGCGAGGAGAACTGCTCCCGCGGCTGGTGTCAGCAAAACTGGGGCACCTCGCAAAACGCCCTGCGCCCAGAGCGATGGACCAAGCGGTACGACGGCGGAGAAACCATCCGCTTCGACACCGAGGACAGCGATGTGCGGGAGCTGGTCCGCAAGCTCTCGCTGGTGTTTAAAGACCTGTATCTCGATTACCTCTGGGCCAGCGAGGATGTGGGGAGCAATGTGGGGGCGGTCCAGTATAAAGACGGGGCTGCCCTCATCGAGTTCATCCCAACCCCGGCGACCAGGGCGGCGATTGAGAAATCGCTGGACATCCTGGGGGCGAGGGCCGCGGACTATGGACTCGTCTATAACCCGGCCAAAAACAACTATGAATACAAAGGAGGAGATCGCCATAGAGAAGAAGCTGATCTATCAAGGCAGCATCCCCATCGGCTATTTTGAGGGGAGGTCGGCTGTGCTGGACAGCGACTTCATGGGCTGCAGCGCCGGCAAGGAGCTGACCCTTGCCGGCGTCGCCATCCGCTGGTTGGATGGGATTGCGGACACCCTCAAAAATGAGCTGGAGGGACAGAGGAAGAAAGGCGGCAGGGTCTGCGTTTACCAGCTGATGTCCGGCGCCCCGCCGGAGCGGAAGTTCATCCCCTACCGGCAGCTGGAGGAGCGGTACGGCGGGGCGGACCGGCTGGATTACCACCTCATCTTTGACGGGATGGTGGAATACGACAGCCTGGGCGACCTCTATGAGCTGTTCAGTGTCGGGACACCGCCCAAGGGATATATTGGACGGCCGCTGTCCATATCAGATGTGATTGAACTTTGCAAAGAGGATGGCTCCGCCCTCTACTATGTGGACGCAGAGGAATACATCAAAATACGTTGGAAGGAGCATCGATAGGCTATGAAAAAGAACGAGACAAAGACGATTATAAAAACCGAAGATAACAGTGTGATTTTGCCGGTCACCATGCGGGTCCACTCTCTTGGGGATGGCGGGACAAAGCTGGCAAACCTTTCTGCTAACCTGGGCGGTGCGTTTGTGGTACGGGGGCTGCGGCTGATGGAGGGCAAGAACGGTCCCTTCCTCAATTTTCCCAGCTACAAGAGCCGGGATGGGTACACCGATATCTGTTTCCCCCTCTCCGCCGAGCTGCGCCAGCAGATGACCGAACAGGCGGTGGAGGCTTACCGGCAGGCCCTTGCCCAGCATCAGAGCCAGCAGATGGAAACGGGGATGGAGGAACCCCAGTACGAACAGGAGCCTGCGATTGGGATGCAGATGGGTTAAAGATGGAGGGAAGGAAGATGAAAAAGAAGATTGTTTCGCTGCTCTGCGCAGCGGGGATGATGGCTTCTCTCGCCGTCCCCGCGCTGGCCGCCCCCACCGGGGATGTGTCGGGCGTCATCGAGCAGACCTGGACCAGCGCCGCCACCCAGATCAAGACGGTGGTCAATTCGGTGGTGTTCCCGGCGCTGGATATGATCCTGGCGGTGCTGCTGTTTGTCAAGCTCGCCAGCGCATATCTGGATTACCGCAAGCACGGCCAGATGGAATGGGGTGCGACACGTTCCTAACTGAAAAGGTTAGGCACTAAATAATGAACGTGTAAAATGTTCAGTTTAGGAGAACTGATATTCCGATAGGTGGAATGAGGGAGTAACGCCCCGAAACGCCTACCTTGATACTCCGACGTGCAATGGTTTGTAATAACGATTTTGTACGAAGCTCGGTGAAGTCGGCAGAGAGCAACCGTAAGTAGACAGATCATGTTTGCACGAAAGCTGTTCAGCGGTGAATGGTGTTGCCTATATGCCGGAGGTCAACAAATCGCCTATGGTGAGTATGTGAGAATGCCTCACGGACGAACACCCGATATAAAAGGTCTATACCATTGGTGCATAGAAATGTGCATACGCCAGAAATGGCGGGTATGCGAGGTAAAGTAAAATACCATTTATGAAATACCTTATGCTGTTACAGGCAGCATCCAGCATACAGGCTTAGAGGGACACCTAAGGGTGATATGAAATGATAGGAATATCGGAACGTGGAAAGGTTGGAACGTGGAGCGTATTACAACGCTATGATACGGTTTCAGGGAAAGCTGTATCCAAAACAGTATAACCTGTATTTGTCCAACTGAAAGTAGAGTCATGGTACCAGTGAAGCGGTGATAATAAACCGTGGAGGGACGGACTCAAGTCGTTAAGAAATAAAACAAGTAAACACACAATCTCAAAGGTTCGAGTATGACTAAGAAAAGCAAAATCCCCCGATAGAGAGGATAATGCTGACTTTGACAAGAGCTAAACCAACAAAACGCTCTACCCTGCGAAATGTCGAGTACTACGATTTTCAAGAAGTGCTGGACAAGCTTTACGCAGATAGCGAAAAAGGGCGTCAGTTTAAAAATCTGACAGAACTGATTTGCAGTCCTCAAAACATTATGCTTGCCTATCGCAATATTAAGAAGAATAGTGGCGGCAAAACCGCAGGGGTAGACAAAAAGACGATCACTCATTTACAGCAATGGGAAACCCCACAGCTTATAGCGCATGTTCAAAAAAGGCTCAACAACTATTTTCCACAGCCAGTACGCCGTGTAGAAATTCCAAAAGGCAACGGCAAAACAAGACCGCTTGGTATACCAACTATCATGGATAGGTTGATACAGCAATGTATTTTGCAGATCCTTGAACCTATTTGTGAAGCAAAATTCTTTAAGCGGAGTAATGGCTTTCGCCCCAACAGAAGTGTAGAACACGCGATCTCCCAGTCATACAAATTCATACAGGGGCAAAACCTTCACTTCGTTGTTGACATAGACATTAAAGGATTTTTCGATAATGTTAGTCACGGAAAATTGCTGAAGCAAGTGTGGGCGTTGGGTATCAAAGACAAAAAGCTACTGTCTATCATATCTGCAATGTTGAAAGCCGAAATCGCAGAAATTGGCTTTCCAGAAAAAGGCACACCGCAGGGTGGGATAATTTCTCCACTACTATCCAACATCGTTCTCAATGAATTGGATTGGTGGGTGGCAAGTCAGTGGGAAACCATACCTACACGTACACCTTACAAATGCAGAGTGCTGAAGAACGGGACACTGGACAGAAGTAATATTTATGCGGAGCTTAGAAAAACTGGGCTAAAAGAATGCTACATCGTACGCTATGCTGATGACTTCAAAATATTTTGCCGATACCGAAGTGACGCCCAAAAGATATTTGCAGCTGTAAAAGATTGGCTACACGATAGGTTAGGGCTTGAAATCAGTCCTGAGAAGTCCAAAATTGTTAATCTAAAAAGACAGTACTCGGAATTTTTAGGGTTCAAGATGAAAGCGGCTAAAAAGGGCAAAAAGTCAAATGGGCAGGAAAAGTATGTGGTGCGATCCCATATCTCTGATAAGGCTAAAAGTAGAATTAAACAAAAAGCAGTGGATGCTGTGAATGAGATGAAAAGAATGAATGGAAAAGGCAATACCATTTTTAGGTACAACGCATTAGTCATGGGCTGGCACAATTACTATCACTTTGCAACACATGTCAGCTGTGATTTTAGCCAAATTGCATTCTTAGTTAAATTGTCTGCAAAAGGCAAGCTCGACCGACAGAAAAAGAAGAAAATTGTAAATCCAACGATCAGTCCAGTTTACAGGAAATACAGCAAAAGCAAGGAAATACGTTTTATCGGAGGATTACCCATATTGCCGATCGGCTTTGTGCAGCACAAAAATCCCATTGACAAAAAGCGTAGCATCAACAGCTACACAGTTGAGGGACGTGCCGAAATACACAAAAAGCTATCCAATGTAGATGTGGAAATTCTTCATTACCTTATGCGAAATCCAGTGCATGATATGAGTGTCGAATACAATGACAACAGACTGTCCCTGTACTGTTCACAGCAAGGAAAATGTGCGGTGACAGGAAAGACTATGGAAATAGGCAGGATACATTGTCACCACAAAATAGCAAAACATCTCGGTGGTAATGACAGCTACGCAAATCTTATATTGGTTGATATTGATGTGCATATACTCATTCATGCAACAAAAGAGGTAACGATCCGCAAACTCCTTGCCATGCTCCAGCTGGACGAAAAGCAACTTGTAAAGGTAAACAAGTTGAGAAAACTTCTTAACCTGAATGAAATTTTACAGTGATGGTGAACGCTACTTGTAAATTGTGTGAATTACTTTATAAACCTTAACGATGGAACGCCGTATGAGGGGAAACTCTCGTGTACGGTGTGGAGTGGGGGAAAACCCTAAGATAATATCAAGGGGTTACCTATCACTATCGCCGGTGGCGATCCTGTTCGCAGGGCTTATTTTCTCTCTAACGGCGCCCCAATATATTTGGAACATCCTGGGGATATGATGTCTGAGAAAGGCAAAAGAATGCCCCCTGTTAGATGGGGCAGGGCTTTGAATAGGAGGCAAAGAAGATATTGAACTGGTATATGAGGTTGACTATAGTCAACCAGCAAGGCGGCCAGAGCGCAATGGCAATGTACCCGGATGATCCATACAGCATTTTGGAGAATCTGGATGCATGCCAAATTCCCTATGGGAGCGGGAACTACAGGCATTTAGCGGTGAGTCCCAATGGCGTACCCGCCGATGAATTGCAGGAGACTCTCGCAGGAGTGATTGAAAATGAGGCACATCCCCCATCCATTCGGGAGTTGAACTGCCTGGGGAAATTGATCCAGCAGATGACGGAGGAGCAGAGGAAGCTCTTGGCAGAAGAGATCCAAACAGTTGAGCTTCCCACAGTCTCTGACGCATACGATGCCGTCCAACGCATTCGCCCAGGCGAAGTGAAATTTGAGAGGGAAGAATTGTCGGAACGCTCGATCCGGCTGGGCGAACAGGACCCCTATATTCGCATCCAACTCCTTCACGACTGGGAGAACCCTGGGGATACTACAGCAGGGATCTGGGTAAACTGCCCTGCCAGCGAGTCGCAGATGGAAAAACTGGCACAGACGGCGGGAGTGGATTCGCTGGATGAGCTGCAGCTCAACATGATGGACGGCCTCTTGGCAACCAGCGACATTCCATTGATTGAGCCGGGCAGCCATTTCCAGTCGTTCAGCGCAGTCAACAATCTGGCTATCGCAATGAAGGAGAAGCAATTACTCCCCGAAATGGGTAAATTCAAGGCGATCCTGTATTTTGAAAGCTGTATGGACTTCAACGAAGTCGCTGAATTGGCCGGTAAAATGGATATGTATGAGTTTTACCGTCAGCCGGAGTTGGAGTGTGAATTCCGTGCGGCTGGTTTTTCCTCCATTGATAGTGATGCATTGGAGGAATTGGAGATCGAGGAAACGCCCTATGGTTTCATCCGAAACCAGCATGACTTATGTATTGCGGATGAACTGTCAGACAGGCTGTCCTACGGCGGATTGGAGATGTAGAACTATTCTCCAGATAGAAAGAGATGATACAGATGAAAACAACCTTTGAAAAGGAGCTGCGCAAGCTCTTTGACCATGACGCGCTGTTCGATGACGCAAGGTTTGTTGGCCGCAGCTGCTACGGCAGGCTGGACGGAGATCTGCGCGTTCGGGCGCAGTTTATCTCACTTAGCATCCAGAGCCAGTTTGACGCTCTGAAAATCTCCCTACTCAACCGCAAAGAGGGTGTTGTAGATACCGCCGTCCTGCGGTTTGACGAGGTGTGGGGAAGCAAAAAGATCACCAACCCCAACTTCCGGGAGGGCGTCCATCCCCATCTCTGGCAGGATGGGAACGAGCTTTGCTGGTATGTCTACGAGCCCACCCCTGCCGATTTTGAAAAGCTGTCGGATCAGGTGGATGGGTATTTGGAGGTGTTCCGGGAGCAGGAACTGGGCAGCGGACTCCAGCAAAGCCTCTGAACAGAAGGAAGAAAATAAAAAGGAGGTGATAACCCATCTTCATTTGGGATTTTGGTGCGACGCGTTCCTGACTGAAAAGGTCAGGCACTAAGCGAAACGCAAGTTTCAAATTAGGAGAACTGGCAACCTGATGGGTGGAATGAAGGAGTAACGCCCGGAAACGCCCACGCTGATACTCCGACTGGCGCGGGTCACAATGCCCTCAACGTCAGAGAGCTCGGTAAAGTCGGCAGAGAGCAGCCGTAAGGGGGTAGAAATACCCGCACGAAAGCTGTCCAGCGGTGGATGGTGCTGCCTATATGCCGGGTGTCAGATGTTCATGGTGAGAATGTGCGGAAACACTGACGAATTTCCGAATGTAAGGGTCTAAACCCAGTATCTGTCGAAAGGCAGTACGCAAGAAATTGCGGTATCCGTGGATTAGTAAAAATCAAAGTTATGAACCTCCATATATCGTTACAGGCGATATGACCACATGGTTGGATACAGGCTCAAAGGAAACACCTAAAAACATTGAATGATAGGGTTGTCGGAACGCGGAAAGCTGGAAAGCAGAGGCGATTGTGCGCCAATGAAACGTGGATGGGAAAGTCGTAAGGATATAACCATCCTTAATTCCAGTGAAAGTAGGGGCACAGTACCGTTGAAACCATAGAAATATGGCGGAGGGATAGCCCCAAGTCGGAAAAGTATGATCAACTGAAAACACAACCAACGCAGCTTCGAGTATGACAAAGAAAATCCAATCCGAAGGGAGAGGATGCCTGTGTTGACTTCGGAACAGCAAAAGCGCAAAGCAAAACGAAGTAAACTTCGTTTTGCAGAATACTACGATATGCAAAACGCTTTTGATTGCCTGTATGCCAAGAGCAAAGAAAACAAAGTGTTCATGAATCTGATGGAAATGATTACTTCAGAGGAAAATATCAAATTGGCATATAGGACAATCAAAAGAAACACCGGCAGCAAAACCCCCGGAACTGATGGGAGAACGATTGATGATCTTGCCTCTATGCAGGAACAACAATTTGTCCGTCTCATCAAAAGGCAGTTCCAAAATTATCACCCCAAACCTGTCAGGCGAGTAGAAATCCCCAAACCCAACGGAAAAATGCGTCCGCTAGGCATTCCGGTTATCATTGACCGGATTGTTCAGCAATGTATCCTTCAAATTATGGAGCCTATCTGTGAGGCGAAATATTATGAACATTCCTATGGATTCAGGCCAAATCGCTCCGCAGAAAATGCGATATCACGCTGCTACAACCTCATCCAATGTTCTCATCTGCACTATGTAGTGGATATCGACATACAGGGCTTTTTCGACCATGTTTGCCATACAAAGCTCATACGGCAATTATGGACGATGGGAATACAGGACAAAAAGCTGTTGAGTATCATAAAAGCCATGCTGAAAGCTCCAATTCAAATGCCAGATGGAACCCTGTCCCATCCAGACAAAGGAACTCCCCAGGGGGGAATCTTATCTCCCCTGCTCTCCAATGTCGTATTGAACGAACTGGATTGGTGGATAGCCTCACAATGGGAGACTATGCCGACAAAATATGCCTATGCGATACCGCTCAACCCCAATGGCAGTGAACAAAGAGGTTGTGTATATAGTGCATTGCGCCGCAGCAGTAATCTCAAAGAGGTGCATATTGTACGGTATGCGGACGACTTCAAGTTGTTTTGCAGTTCTCGGAATGACGCCAAAAAATTGTATGCAGCGGTAAGCCAATGGCTAAAGGTTCGGCTGAGGCTGGATATCAGTCCAGAAAAATCTAAAATTGTGAATCTCAAAAAGCATTATTCGGAGTTCCTTGGATTCAAAATGAAGGTCTGGAAAAAGGGTAACAAGCTGGTAGTCCGTTCGCATATGTGTGACAAGGCAAAAACAGCACTGAAAGAGCGGCTGGAGAAATGCATAAAAAGTATCCAGCACCCGCAAAATCAGCGCACTCAAAACGACGCGGTCTACCATTACAATTCTGTTGTCATTGGGGCGCAAAACTACTATCGCATAGCCACCAATGTAAACTTGGACTTTTCTCAGATGGCTTATGTGATAAACCGCAAACTCAAAAACAGGATAAGAAAGCTTAGCAAGACAGGTGAACTCAAACCGGGATTCTTCAAAAGCCGATATGGAAAAAGCAAAGCTGTCCGCTATTTACGCGAAATCCCCTTGGCTCCGATAGCTTATGTCCAGCACAAACATCCAATGGGGAAAAAGAGGAGCGTCAACCGATATACACCAGAAGGAAGAAAGGAAATCCATAAATCCCTCAGTGTAAATATGCATACGCTGCTCTGGTTAATGCGACATCCGGTGCAGGATCACTCCGTAGAGTATGCTGACAATCGGATTTCTTTATACGCAGCACAGTACGGAAAATGTGCAGTCACGGGAAAAGTGTTGCCCCCCTATGACATTCGCTGCCACCATAAAATCCCTTTACAATATGGCGGAACGGACAAATACAAAAATTTAATTATCGTCAGTGAAGAAGTCCATATCCTGATCCATGCTGTGCAGCAAGAGACCATCCTGCACTACATGGAAAAGCTGAATTTATCTGAAAAGCAAATGGCAAAACTCAATGAATTACGGACAATGGCGTTGCTGCCAGCCATAGTCTGAACAACCAAGCTGTGACGGAGTGTGTAAGTTGTGTTTAAAATGAGGCTGTTCTTTTTCGATGGAACGCCGTGTGAGGGGAAACTTTCATGCACGGTGTGGAGTGGGGGAAAATCCGGAGATTGCCTCAAAGGATTACCTATCACTATCAGCTGACCTGGTGCTGGGGCAGATCTTCGACTGGATCTATGCCAAGATTGTGGAGTTCCTCGGGGAGTTCTTCACCATGATGAATGGCATGGGCGCTGAACTGTTCGAGTTCGTTTGGGTACGGGCGGTGGTGGAGTTCTTCTCCCACTTTGCCTGGGCGCTGTATCTGGTGGGATTGGTGGTGGCGGTGTTTGAGGCTGCTGTGGAATATCAGTCCGGCAGGGCGGGCGGCGTCCGGGAGCTGGCGATGAACGCCATCCGTGGCTTCTTCGCGGTGAGCCTGTTCTCAACCGTCCCAGTGGAGCTGTACAAGCTCTGCATCACCCTGCAGGGCAGCCTATCCACCGAGATCACCGGCGTTTCCCATGTGGATGGGATCAGCAGTATGGCGCGGGCCTCTATGGGTGCGCTCAACGGGTATGGGGCCTTTATCGCCATCTTCCTGCTGATCCTCATGGGCTACTCGGTCATCAAGGTATTTTTTGCAAACCTGAAACGGGGCGGCATCCTGCTCATCCAGATCGCGGTGGGCAGCCTGTACCTGTTCAGCGTCCCGCGGGGATACATGGATGGCTTTTACAGCTGGTGCAAGCAGGTGGCGGGGCTCTGCCTCACCGCCTTTTTACAGTCCACCATCCTGATTGCCGGACTGATGGTGTGGAATGACAATATGCTGCTGGGCTGCGGGCTCATGCTCTGTTCCAGCGAAATTCCACGGATTGCGCAGCAATTCGGGCTGGATACGACAACGAGAGCAAACATCATGTCGGCGGTCTACGCCACCCAGACGGTGGTCAACCTCACCCGTAATCTGGTGACAGCTGCCGCAAAATAGTAAAAAGGAGGCGATCATTTGAAATTAGTGTATATTGCATCCCCCTTTGCGGGGGATGTGGAGCAGAATATTGAAAATGCCAGGGGCTGCTGCCTGGAGGCGATGGGACAGGGGGTCACGCCAGTGGCCCCCCATCTCATTTACCCACAGTTTTTAGATGACGGCGATCCCGCCCAGCGGAATATGGGGATGCAGGCAGGGCTGGAGCTGCTCTCCCGCTGCGATGAGCTGTGGGTGTGCGGGCCGGAGATCTCAGCCGGGATGCAGCGGGAAATCCAGTTCGCAAAAGGGCTGGGAATCCCCATCCGGCAGATGGAGCCGGTCCAGCAGGCGGGACCGGCCCTGTCGCTGTGACACTGGGCAGCGTCTTTGACGGGATTGGGGGATTTCCGCTGGCAGCGGTCCGCAGCGCGTCCGACTCCGCCCGGTACAAGGCGTTGGGAAACTCGGCTTATTGGGACAAAGCCATTATGTTAATGATGGGCACAAAAATGGCATGAATACAAGGGTTTTCGGTTACAAGGAAGTATATTTTTCAATTAGGCGGTATAGCCCCGTTCAAGGGCTATGCCGTCTTTTCCTGTTTATCAGTTTCTTTCTGTTCCGTCTGCGGGTCAGTCGGCAAATGGATTTCTCCCACGAAGTTAAAGACAATATCCACTTTCTGAAAACGCTTGCCGTCTATCTTCTCCGGCGCATGGACAACAATTTTTTTGATAAATTCATTAACGATAGTGGGAGTTAATTCGGTTATTCCCACATACTTGCGGATAATGGCGGCAAAGCTGTCAAAATCGCTTTTATTCTGTTCGTAGGTATCGACTTCCTGTTGTTCTGCCTTTACCTTTTCCGTCAGCTCTTTTTGTTCTGCTTCATACTCTGCGGACAGCTTCAAAAATCGCTCATGGCTGATAGTTCCGTTGATGTCATCCTCATAAATCCGCTTGAAAATCCGGTCAAGTTCTGCAATTCGTTTTCTTGCCTGTCCGACCTCACGCCGCTTGCGTTTCATGTCCTTTTCTGCTTCATCAAATCGCTGTTTCTGTATCAATTCCATAAAAGCAGTGATGTCCTCATAGAACATGGCAGTTACAGCAAATATCCGATTGAGAACGATTTTCCGCAGGACTTCTTCTCTGATGAAGTGTGCCGTACAATCTCCTGTATTGCTTTTATATCTTGCACAGCGGTAGTTGTCTTGTGAACCTTCAAAGCTCTTGCAGGTGGCAAAGTGTAGTTTACTTCCACAATCCGCACAGAATACTAAGCCGGAAAACATTCCCTGCCGTTCTGCCTTTGTGGGGCGGCGTTTATTTGCCCTTAATTCCTGTACCCGTTCAAAGACAGCTTCCTCAACGATTGCGTCATGTGTATTGCGGAAAATCGCCTGCTGTTCCTTTGTGGTGGGAATACGCTTTTTCAACTTGTGGGATTTGGAATAGCTTTTGAAGTTTACCGTATGCCCACAATAGTCCATACGCTCCAAAACTGCTACAACCGTACTTTCATTCCAACTGTACGGATTATCGGGAAGTGATTTCCCTTTCTGCTCTGCATAATAAGCGCGTGTTGTCAGCACTTTATCAGCTTTCAAAATTTTCGCTATTTGCATAGGTCCTTTTCCGGCAACGCATAAATCAAAAATTCGCTTTACCACAGCGGCGGCTTCTTCATCTACAATCCATTTCTTTCTGTCGTTGGGGTCTACCTTATAGCCATAGGGCGGCTTAGTCAGATGTTCCCCTGCCATGCCCTGCGCTTTCTTGATTGCCCGTACCTTTTTACTGGTATCTTTGGCGTAAAAATCGTTAAACAGATTTCGGAAAGGGGTAAAATCATTGTCGCCCTTTGCGCTGTCCACGCCGTCATTGATTGCGATATAGCGTACATTTCTTTCAACGAAAAAGATTTCCGTATAATAGCCGACTTTCAGATAATCACGCCCCAAGCGGGACATATCCTTGACAATGACTGTCGCCACATTTCCGGCTTCAATCTCTGCAATCATACGGTTAAAATTCGGTCTGTCAAAGGTTACACCGGAAACGCCGTCATCAATAAAGAATACAGGATTTGTAAAGCCGTTATCCGAAGCGTATTTTGATAAAACTGCTTTCTGATTGACGATGCTGTTGCTGTCCCCGTCCAATGCGTCCTCTTGACTTAAACGGGCGTATAATGCGGTTATCTGTTCGGGCTTATATGTATTTGCTGTCATGTTCATTCCTCCTATAATGAACGCCCGACAGACAGGTTGCTATCTTCATTATAGCGGACTTCTTTTCCTTTGTCAGCAGGCGTTTTGAGGTTTTCTGATTTTATAAGCCGCTTCATCTTTTCAAAAAGCGGTTCAGAGCCGCCGCAAGAGGTAGACACTTCATAGAATGTGCCACCGATTTTATAAATCACTATTTCATCTGCCGGATTTCCCTGTTTTTGCCTATAATCTGATATTTTCTGTTCCTGTTTCCGTTCCATTCCTTTCCCGTCCTTTCTTTGATTTGTAATGTGATAAGTTTCGTAGCAAGCATAGGAAAAGAGTACTCTTTTCCGAAAATGCCCTGCATTTTGCTTGTTGGGAAGTATCCCAAACCCTCTGATTTTCCTCTCACTACCTACAACACCGAACAAGGTGATTTTGCCGAAGTTTTAAGAGAAAATTTTCAAAAAGTTTTTCTTATCTCTTATTACGGAAAAGTTTCTGAAATGCCAAATAAATAACCGTTTAGGGAAAAAATAATTTCAAGTATTACAACTTAAAATCCCCCTCAAACTTGACGCTGTAAAGTTTAGACTTTATAATGTAGACAGTGTAAAGATTGGAGGACTTAGCATGGAACAGAAACGGCAGACTTATCATCACAAGGACTTGCGAAACGCTTTGATTGAAACAGGTATTCAGATTGTAAGTACAGAGGGAATAAATGCTTTTTCTTTGAGAAAGGTGGCTGCGGCGTGTGGTGTCAGCCATGCTGCCCCTTACAGCCATTTTCAAAATAAAGAAGAACTGCTTGAAGCAATGCAACTATTTATCACAGATAGATTTTCTAAACAATTAGAAAGTGCCGTTCAAAAGAATAATAATGTCGCAGAAATATTGAAAGATATGGGGATAGCCTATGTATCTTTCTTTGTAGAGAACCCTGCTTATTTTCAATTTTTATATTCTCAATCCAATATAAAAATTGACTTATCATTATCAATACCAGACGACCAAAACTATAAACCTTATGTTATCTATAAAAATATTGTAAGTGAATTATTAGAGCAGACGCACTATTCGGAAGAAAAGCAAAATGATATTATCATAACCATTTGGGCTTTTATACATGGCGTTACTTCATTAGCCACCATGAATAATGTAAATTATGATAATGATTGGAGAGAGAAAGTCATTGATTTTATGGACGTTTTTCAACTTTCCTTTTTAGATAATACAGGAGAAAAAATATGATAGGGATTTATTTTAGCGGAACAGGAAATACAAAATATTGTTTAGAAAAGTTTGTTGCTCTATATGATAGGAACATTGAAATAATCCCTTTAGAAGATACAGGTAGAATGGAAAAAGTTACATATCATAAAGACATCATTTTTGCTTATCCAATCTATTACAGTAACTTGCCTAAAATTGTACGGGATTTTATCTGTGAAAATTCTGATATATGGAAAGGAAAACGCATTTTTGTTATTGCAACAATGGGACTGTTTAGCGGCGATGGTGCGGGCGTATCTGCAAGATTGTTCGAGAGATACGGCGCACAAGTATGGGGTGGACTTCATTTGAAAATGCCGGATTGTATTTGTGATGTAAAAGCCTTAAAGCGTACTCCGGCTCAAAATAAGCAAATTGTTATACAAGCAGAAGAACGCATAAAATCAGCGGTGTGCAATTTGAAAAATGGTACTCCAACTAAAGACGGTTTGGGATTTTTATGCCATATTGCAGGGCTTTTGGGACAGCGGCTTTGGTTTTACCATAAAACACAAGAATATTCAAACAAAATACAGATAGATACCGACGCTTGTATAAAGTGCGGGAAATGTGCATTGGTGTGTCCTATGAATAATTTGTCATTATCCAAATGTAAGATTGTAGCAAACGGACGGTGTACCTTATGTTATCGGTGCGTAAATCAATGTAGCGAGAAAGCAATTACTATTTTGGGGAAACAAGTGATTTTCCAACACTCTGTTTATGATTTCCATTGAAAGTAGTCTGATTAGAAATGAGGTGGTGCATTGCAAAAAGAAAAATGGATTTTATGTCCTATATGCAATAATAAAACTCGATTAAGAATACGGGAAGATACAGAAATAAAGAATTTCCCACTATACTGTCCGAAGTGTAAGCAGGAAAATCTTATCAATGTAAAAAATCTGAATATTTCAGTTATCACAGAGCCAGACGCATTGACGCAGAGCCGATAATCACAAGAAATAAATCTTATGATTATTGGCTCTTTCTGTTTTGTGATAGGAAAACAAACCGCCATTTCCTGTATATAAAATGGAATAGCGGTAAATAGAAAATTATTTTTATAGACATGGCGGTGTCGGGAGATATTGCCATGTTTCTTTTTCGTATTTTTAATTCTATTCCATTGTTAAAAAAAGCTTATTCCTTACAACGGGATTTTGCGGCTATGAAGATGAATACACAAATCATCATAATTACTTAAATAACTCATATTACCAAACGCCTATGCGGTTTTACGCCTGCATGGGCGTTTTTTGTAATAGCCCCCTACTGGGAAGAAAGGGGGTGATAAGAAAATGAGGTATTCCGAACAATTTATGGAGCATATCGAATATGCTTTTGCCGCGTTCTGTAAAGTTGTTCTCCGCAATGCGGCAATCAGCGCGTACCGCGATTTGGGACGGAAACAGAGGCATGAAGTGTCACTTGACTATTTGATGTCGGAAATGTCTTTTGAACCGTTTGCAACCGACAACTACTTTGAGCAGTATGTTTATGAAAAGCCGACTGTTTTTGTCGTGCAAGGGAAAGAAGTCGTCGTTACAAGTAAACGATTAGCCGACGCATTAGCTAATCTGTCGGAACAAAGGCGTACTGTTCTGTTGATGAATTTCTTCCTCGGTTACAGCGAAAGAAAAATCGGGAATGAGTATGGAAGAAGCAGAAGTACAGTAAACTACTGGAAACTGTCGGCATTGAAGCAATTAAGAAAAGAACTGGAGGAAACAAAACATGAGGAATAAGAAACTGATACCCTTTGAAACCATTGAGAAAGCTGTTGCCGGCGAGCCGGAAGCCATAGACGCGGTACTGCGGCATTACACAGCGCGGATTAAATATCTGTCTACCTATCGCGGGCATATTAACGACGATATTCAAGACCGTTTGAAAGCACAGCTTATTAAAGCTATCCTGCAATTCCGTTTTGACAGGTAAGAAGTAGCAAAGTCAGAAAAAGCCGTCAAGGATAAAATGCACACTTGCGCATCCTTGACGGCTTTCCCTGTCTTTGCTGTTGAGCAGCCAAGAGAGCGCAATCGGATAAACCGCTTACGCTCTCTATGAAGTATGGATTTTTGAATTTTCGTTTCCGTTCCATTTTGAAAATTTGTAGGTAGGAGAGAAATCAGAGAAACGGAAAGGAATGGATAATTGATTTCATCAATAATTATTTTATCTTTACTTTATATATCTTTATTTAATTGCATTGGATTTTCCGACGTTGGATTTCCCGATGTCGGAAAATCCAATATCGGGAAATCCAACACCGGAAACCGAAACTCCATATAACCTTAGTACCATGAAAATAGCACCCTGAATTGCCATAGTAATGTTACGCAATAGAGGGTAAAAAAGCCTTGATTTATGCGGCTTACAGATACGAAAATATCAAGGGTAGAGGTTTTATATTCAGACACTCAAAAATGCAGTTCTACTGCGGAACAGAGAATTTCTAAATTATCGACAGTGCATATCAAATATGGTATAGTATCATTAAGGGCTATATGGAGGAGGATAGATAATGTTTTTTACAGAAAAATTTCAAGTAGATAGCGATATATTAAAAAATTATGGTGCTGTAGATATTTCTTTAATTTGCGATGTTCCATTATTTATTGACCCTATGCTGATTTTTAACAGTGAAAAGGCTATATACCGTGAATTGCATAATTCAATAATCCGTTACTTTCACTTTCTATATACTAAGGCTACTCAAGGACTTACTTCAAAAGAAATTGATGCATGGTTTAATTTTAGCGAAGTTCCAAATAATTGGCTGGGATATTCTTTGTTTGGAAATAAAGGGTTAGCATTAGGAAAAAAATATGCTAATTTTTTGTATGAAAATATAGCTTTTGCAATAAATACTCACGAGATTTCTAAATCCGCACATATAGAAAAAGTTATGCTTCTTTATGAAGGAAGTGGAAAAGATAAAATTAGTGATTTAACTGTAAATTTAATCAAAGGATTTCTTTGTGAATATACAGAAGAGTTTTCCTTAAAATATATTAAACGAGAATTTCTTGATACTTTTCCGGTTGACAAAGTTTATTTTAATTATGAAACGGAAAGTTTTATCAGCAAAGAATTTGTTTTGCCATATATCTATAATGAAAATGGAAAAAAAGAGTATATTTTATTAACTCCTTATGATATTTTACGAGAAGATGAACCTGCAATAAACAAAAAAGATTTTTTAGATAGTTATGACCGTATTCGTAATACCATTGAAAACGATACGTTGCGTGCTTATATGAATAATTATATTGGTTTAGCAGTTAGAAGATATGAAGAAAAGCAACAAAGAAATAAAAAACCCATAAAAGAAAAATCTATTAAAAAGATTGAAAAGCAAGCATTTCAAGACGTGGTGAAAGAATATCCGGAACTTTATGACTATTATATAAAATTGAGAGAAGCAGATACCGATGAAATTCGGCTGCAATGTTATGAAGAAGTAAATGCACAATTAGAAAAATTACTTGTTGCGTCTAAAAATATTATTTCTCTTTTTTATAATGCTAATTATCAAAGAAATGAAAAATTAACGGCAAGAGAAGAAGCGAAACAAAGACTAAAATTCTTTAAGCACATTATTGAAGATTGTGATGGATACAAAAACTTATATGTAAAAGGAATACAGATTGCAAAAGAAAATGATTTGCAGCGTCTATTTCGATTTGTTTGGTATGGAACCAACTATAAAATAGATGCAGAAGCAAATAATGGCAGAGGACAGACAGATTTCATTGTTTCAATGGGGCAAAATAATCAAAATATTATTGAGTTTAAATTGGCAAGCAATTCAAGTCTGTCACATGTATTTACACAAGTTCAGATATATGAAGCCGCAAATTGTACAGAAGGAAGTTTAATTGCAATATTCTATTTCTCTGAAGCTGAATATTTAACTTCAAAACAAATAGTTAAAGAAGCTGGATACGAAGATATGATTGATGAATCAATATTTTTAATTGATTGTCGAAATGATAATAAAATTTCAGCTTCAAAAGCATAAGTATAGAAAATACGCAGATAAGAGCAATATTGTGCTCTCTATCTGCGTATTTTGCAACCTTGCCTGTCAGCGTTAGTGATAAGTTGTCGTGAATACTTCCTTATCAGCGTAAAACTAAGGCTTCTGGGGATTTTACTGCACATAATACTCCACATTTCAACCTTTAATCATAGCAGCTAAAACCTTTAAAGTAAGGGCTTACTTTTTCCGCTTGTTCAAGTAGAATTGTCATTGTAATAGGAGAAATTTCTACATGAAGGGCGGTGGGTATATTGCCAAACAAGCTAATCAAAGACCTCATTGACAAAGGTGCAGTAACTCTAAAAGAACAGGGATATTCCATACGCAGTAGCGAATACACCCTATTGACATGGAAGCAATTTCAAGAGTTCTGCAATAAAAAGGGATATGAAACATATTTGCCCTCGCATAAAGATGAATTCATCACAGAACTCGGCAAGTGCACTCCACCTTTAAGGCAGTCCACAATTGACCGCAAAGCCGGAAGCATGAAAATGCTTGATCTGCTTGCCACCAAAGGTACCTGGGGAAAGGGGATGCTCAATCCTCTGCAAGAGTTGTTGCCGGAATTCAACTCCTTTCTTGATGCGCAGGAAGAATATCTCATCAAAACCGGTTATTCAGAATGCACCAGAGAAACGATGCGAAATTATATCTCCGTAGTTATGCGGTACTTTCAGAATGCTGGTATAACAAAGCTGGAAGAGCTTAACAGCTCACATGTCTCGGCATATCTGCTGACTCTGAGAGGCCATGCAAAAAGTACAGTGCGTTGTGAACTCAGCCGACTGCGGAAGTTCCTGTCGTATCTGTATCTGCTTGGATATACATCCGAAAATCTTGCACCTCATGTACCTGAATATCGTCTGGGACAAGCACAGAGCATAATTAAAATCTGGGAGTCAGAGGAAATCAATGCAGTATTGGAAACCGTGAACAGAGCCAGCCCAAAAGGAAAACGAGACTATGCTTTCATTACTATTGCCGCTGAACTTGGTGTGCGAAGCAAAGATATCTGCAATTTGAAGTTGTCCGATATTGACTGGGAGCTTTGTTCAATCTCCTTTGTGCAAAGCAAGACGGGCAAGCCGAACACGCTTCCTCTCAGCGAAAAAGTGGGATCTGCTATTATTGACTACCTGCATATTCGTCCGCAAACAAAATGCGAATACCTGTTTGTCAGTTTGAACCCTCCATATGGCAAGATGAAATCAATCCATTCAGCGTTCCATAGGTATGTCGCGCGTTCAGGGGTAAAAGTGCCAATTCATGCGCATCACGGCCTGCATTCTCTTCGGGCAACCGTTGCGACAAAACTGCTATCTGCCGATGTGTCTCCAGATATCATTTTTTCATTTCTTGGCCATTCGGACCGAGAATCTCTGGGACATTACATCCGTCTGGATATTGAAAACCTGCGTGAATGCGCCCTGTCGTTTGAGGATGGTGATCTCTTATGAGCAGAACTTACGAGTACAGAAGCGGACTGGCAAGTCAAATAAGTGCTTTTATTGCAGAAAAGCGGGCCTGCGGATGTAAGTATGAAAAAGAAGCCAAAACCTTTCAAACATTGGACCGGTTTCTCGTAGAACAAGGAATCAATACTCCAGTGTTGTCGGAATTGGTCGTTGAGAAATGGATTGAAAAGCGGCCCAATGAAAAGCGTAAAAACCAAAAATGGCGGCTTAATTTCACAAAACGCTTTGCCAAATATCTTCAATTGAATGGCTATGCCGCGTACTACCCCGAACTTACCATTTCATCTCGAGATGATGCTGACTTTTCTCCCTGCATTTTTACGAGCGATGAGTTGGCACGTATTATGAAATATTTTGAAACGATGGTTCCAAGCAGGCAATGCCCTACTGCGCACCTTGTCTTTCCTTTGCTGTTTAAGACTCTGATCTGCTGTGGATTACGTGCCGGAGAGGCAACCCGGCTCCGTGTAAAAGATGTAGATCTTATAAACGGCGTTTTGCAGATTTGGGAAACAAAGCATGACAAACCAAGATATGTTCCTCTGTCTAAAAGTCTGTGGGCGGACTACGAACAATATTTTGAAGAAATCCATGCGGAAAGTTCTGGTAACGACTATTTCTTCCCCAATCCCCGAAAAAGCTGCTACCATACAACCACAGTCTACAACCGGTTTCGGGATGCGCTATGGCATTGTGGAATTGCGCATAAAGGACGTGGATACGGTCCGAGGGTTCATGACCTTCGTCATACCTTTGCCGTTCGTTCTATGCAAAAGCTGAAAAAATCCAAGAGCGACATCGTGACTACACTTCCATACCTTTCGGCGTATCTCGGCCATTGCAACATGAGTGCGACGCAAATCTATCTGCATTTAACAGCGGAATGTTACCCTGAATTTATTCAAAAGCAGTGCGATTATCTTGGCGATACGATTCCAACGTGGGAGGCGCCGAATGAAAACTGCTGATTTTGCCGCACATTTGACGGAGTTTCTTTCCCATTACCTGCCCGAACTTAAAAATATCAGTACGAACACGATTTCATCATACTGCGATGCATTTCGGCTATTCCTTGGCTATTGCCAGGATGTAGAGGGGATGAGGATTGAAAAGCTTTCCATAGATGATCTGACGCCGGAACTCGTTGACCATTTTTTGCAATGGCTGAGGATAGAGCGAAACAATGGAACCGCGACGCGTAGCCAACGTCTTGCAGCCATCCGCTCATTTGTTAAATACCTGCAGATAAAAGAGCCGCGCCTTTTGCTGAATTTCCAGCAAATACTGGCAATCCCAGTGAAAAGAGCTGAGCGCAAAGCGATTAATCCGTTGACAAAAGAGGCGATTGCTCTGATCCTGCGCCAGCCGGATACATCCACTCTCAGCGGCAGAAGAGATGCCACGATCCTGTGTTTTCTTTATGATACAGCAGCCCGTGTGCAGGAAATCTGTGACTTACGTATTGAAGATGTCCGTCTTGATTATCCTGCAAGTGTCAAGATCCTTGGTAAAGGCAGAAAAACCAGGGTAGTTCCCATTTTGCCGGCAACGGCGCAGAACTTGAAAAAATATCTTACTGAAATGCACATGCTTGCACCGGAAAAAAGTCATCTGCCGCTATTTATGAACCGCAACGGGCAAAAGCTAACTCGTGCAGGGGTTACGTACATCCTGAACAAATATGCCAAGGCCGCTTCAGTGATTGATCCTTCCATACCGGAGAAAATTCCTCCGCATTTGATGCGCCATACTAAAGCAATGCACATTTACGACGCGGATAATGATCTCGTTCATGTGCGCGATTTCCTCGGACATTCCGACATTAAAACTACAGACATATATGCCCGTTCAAGTCTTACAATGAAGCAGAAAGCTCTGGAACGAGTTTCGGATTCTCCAGTTCCCTCAATGCCTTCCTGGCAGAAAAGCCGGAGTACAATGGAGTGGTTGAAAAGTTTTGGGTCTCAAAAAGCATAGCACATTATGTGAAGCAACTGCGCCAGGAATCCTCTCCTGGCGCAGTTTTCACATCTGTTCTTCTCATAACGACCATGATTAAATAAGCCGAGTTATGTGAAGCTCAACATAACTCGGCAGCCATTCCCTGTGTGGAGTACATCATGCAGGGCATAGAATTAGCGCTGCGGACAGCCGGATAAAACTTTGTTGGTTGTGCGCTGGTTTCGCTCTCTATCTTCGTTGGCTTTCGTGAATAGCTTTGCCAGTCCCTTTGGGGTATACTTTCGTTACGATCAAGCGGAGAAAGGAGGAAATCAAATGGAGAACCGCCGCAATCTATGCGCGCAAATCCCCATACCGCTGCACGAAATGGTGCGAAAGGAACAGGAGGCCCTGAACCTGACTCTCAGTCAATATGTAGAACGGGTTCTGACCGAATACTATGAACAGAAAGAAGGAAAGAGCAGCATGAACAACAACACCAGAACCCTTGCATTCCAGATCCCGGAGGAACTTTTTAACCGAATCCAGAGCTATCTGGACGCCCAGCGGCAGCAGACCGGCCAAAAGATCACTCTGAAGTCCTTCGCCATCGGTCTCATTGAGCAGGTGGTAGAGGAATGGGAGGCGAAAAGCAGTTCCCCGGTCGGTGGCGAAAAATGGGAAGAAAATAGCAGATCCCCGGTCGGTGGTGAGGAATGGGAAGAAAACAGCAGCTCCCCAGTTGGCGGCGAGGATGTCGAATAAGGAGGGCCTCCCTATGGATTACTGTAAAGAATTGCAGGATAAACTGGAGGAAAGTTATCACCAGCTGATACAGCGGTGGATGGCGTCTACATCGGAACAATTGATCGAGGCGGCGGAAGAAATATCCGCCGCCCAGTTTATCTATCACAACCTGGCCGACAGCATCCATGAGGAGGACGCCGCATTCCTGTTCCATCTGGATGACCCCCTGGAAACCATGACCAACAAATGGATCGAAGAAAACGGCTGGGGTATAGTGCATGACGAGGAGATCCGGCACTGTATTTACTCTCTGCGGGAGGAGACGGAGGAATTCTGTATGGAACCGCAGCTATGACGGATCTGACCAAAGAATCTATGCAGGGTTTGGAGGTGACAAACTATCTATATCTATCCAGACAACCTGAAAGCCGCCCCGACCCTGGGCCTGTGGCGGCTGCGGGATCTGGCGATGGGCGGGCTGCTGGGGGTGCTGGGCGTGGTGCTGTTCGTCTACGCCGGCTCCTTCCTCTTTGCCGCCGTCGCCGCCCTGTATCTCTTTTTAACTATCCGCTTTGACGACGCCTGCATCCTGGATTTTCTCCGCAGGGCCGCTGTCTATTTCATTCTCCGGCCCCAGTCCTACCGCTGGGGCCGGAATACCTTGGAGGTGACGCACCATCAAAAGAAACGGCCTGTTCAGAAAAGGGAAAAGCAAGCGAAGGGATAAGACCACCCGCAAGCTCATGAACATCCAAAAGATCACCGGACACAGCCTCGTCACCCTGCATGGGGACGAGGTTGTTCTCTTTCTCATCCAGCCCACCAATGTTTCGGTGCTGTCCAGGGAGAGCTTGCAAGCGCGGGTCAACGCCCTGATGCATGTCCTCAAGGGGTTCGCGGAGGTGGAGCTGCTCTGCCTCGGCTCCCGCGAGAGCTTTGAACACAACAAGCGGTATCTGACCGGGCGGATCGAGCAGGAGGGCTCCCCCGCCATCCGCCAGCTGCTGGAGCAGGACATGCGCCATCTGGACGAGATCCAGAGCCGCACCGCCACCGCAAGGGAATTTGTCCTTATCTTCCGCCCCCGCAACATCGGGGAACGGGAGATCTACCCCTACCTGGGGCGGCTGGAACGGCTCATCCGGGAACAGCGGTTTTCGGTGCAGCGGGCGGGATACGACGACCTCAAGCGCATCCTGGCGGTCTACTTCGCCCAGGACGTCATCAGCGAGGGCTACGATGATTTCGACGGCCAGCGGTGGCTCTTAAAAAACGGCCAAAGCGACTACAAGGCCGCCAGCGTCATGGACGACGAGCAGGTGCTGCAGACTTTTCTCGACCTCATCGCACCCTCCGCCGTCAAGTTCGAGACAGACCGGTACCTGGTGGGCGGGAGCTGGCGGTGCGTCTGGGCGGTGCGGGGATACCCCGCCTCCACCGAAGAACAGGCCATCCTCCAGCGGCTGGGGGAACGGGCGGGCGTCACCCTGCGGATCTACACCCGGCTGGTCACCCCCGGCGAGGAACGCAAGATCCTGCAGGCGGCGGACAAGGCCAACCGGTACAAGAGCGGCAGCACCGACATCCGGCAGGTGGTGGAGGCCCAGAGCAATCTGGAGGACGTCTCCTCCATGATCCGCTCCGCCCAGCGCAACCGGGAGCCGTTTTTCCATACCGCTGTTTACATTGAACTCATCGCCCGCACCGAGCAGGACTTTGCAGAGCTGCGGGACAGCGTGGAGACCGAGCTGGGCCGGGCGAAGATCAGTGTGGACAGGCTGTTCCTCTGTCAGCAGGAGGGGTTCCTCTCGGTG
>Ga0079305_1001172_pt1 | contig 38696 bp, 21 predicted proteins | sample LMS_cellobiose_e_FD_79183 | JGI IMG/M metagenome (GOLD analysis project Ga0079305, IMG submission 79183) | Rumen-fistulated moose microbial communities from Alaska, USA - LMS_cellobiose_enrichment | ecosystem: Host-associated > Mammals > Digestive system > Stomach > Rumen fluid ... | reverse complement strand
TCAGCGAAAACGGTCCCGGCAAATCCGGATTGCTTATCAGCCGCCGGTAAGGCAGGGTAAAGGAGGTCGAATCGTGAAAGGTCAGCTTTTCATACCCGAGCAAATCAATCAGTTCGGGGGTGACAACCAGTTCGGAAGCGGAATTGTGAACGGAAAGAGTCATCAGAAATCTCCCTTCATCCTGCCAGCAGGGCAAGCACCATCAGAAACAGAACGATGACCGCAGCCGTAATGATCAGACCGACGATCAGACCGATACAGCCGGCAAGACACCCGCAGCCGTTTCCTCCCGGACTCCAGCGGAATCCGCACCGGGTGCAGTACATCTCGATTCCGCCGCCTCCGAGCAAGCCGAGCAGCAGTCCCCACCAACCGAACAGGAGCAGCCCCAGACAGCCGAGTCCGCCGTCGTAGTTTTTCCGGACCGGGACCACCAAATGGCTGCCGCAAGAAGGACAATGCTGATTTTCCATAATATCTCCGACTCTTTAAAACAATCGACTTAAAATTCGTTTTCGGAAAAATCGGCGCCGGCGGCGCGGAAGTTCTCGATGAAAGCCGGATAGGTGACCGCAACGCAGTCGGCGTCGTGAACCACGCTTTCCCCGTCGGCGGCCATGGCGGCAATCGCCAGCGCCATCGCGATGCGGTGGTCTTTACAGCTCTGCAGATCGGTGCAGGCTTTCAGTTTGCCGCCGGTGATGACCATACCGTCTTCAAGTTCCTCGACGGCAATGCCCATCTTCCGCAGTTCCGCGGTCATGCAGGCAATCCGGTCGGTTTCCTTGATTCGGGCCTGCGGAGCATTGCGGAGCGTGCTGACCCCCTCGGCGCAGGCAGCGGCCACGGCAAGCACCGGCAATGCGTCGGGCGTCGCGTTCAGATCGAGATCGAAAGCCTTGAGTTTGCGGGGCCCCTTGACCGTGGTGAAGTGTTCGCCGTGCGTGATCTTGACACCCATTCGGGCGAAGAAATCGAATACCGCCTTGTCGCCCTGCGAATCCTTGAAATCGAGGTTCGGAATCTTGACTTCGCCGCCGGTGACGGCCGCCCCGAGCAGCGGAAACGCCGCCGTGGAAAAATCCACCGGAATCAGCGTGGAGAACGGCTGATAACGATGTCCGCCGGAGACTTCGAAACGGGTCATGTCTTCATCGAATTTCACCTCGATGTTCTGCCTTTTGAGCCAGTCGAGGGTCAAATGCACATAAGGACGCTCGTTGAGTTTGTCCACATGAATCGTGGTCGGTTCCTTCAGCAGCGGCGCCACCAGCAGCAGCGCGGAAAGGAATTGCGAAGTCTTGCCGTCCACCAGCACTTCCCTGCCCTCGATCGGACCGGTCACGGAAAGCGGACACTGACCATTCGCGGACTCGACCTGCGCGCCCATCGCCGCCAGCGCTTCCAGCAGCGAAGCCATCTTGCGGGTGCGCAGAGAACTGTCTCCGTCGAAGCGGACCTTGAAACTGCCGAGCGCGGCCATGGCGGTAAAGAGCCGCAGACTGGTCCCGGAATTGGCCATGTCGATAACGCCGGCCGGCTGCAGCAGATGTCCTCCCATACCGGAAATCCGCCACACCGTATCGTCGCCGCGTTTAATCCAGGCGCCGAGTATGGACGCCGCACGCAGGGCCGCCACCGTGTCTTCGGACACCAGCGGCATCTTGATCGTGGACGTGCCCGACGCCAGCGAAGCGATGAAGACCGCACGGATGGTATGGGATTTCGAGCCCGGAATTTCGATCATTCCGGACAGTTTCGATTTCTTGACTGCTATTTCCATAATAAAACGCCTTTCTCCATTGCGGCATGATATATAAAAATCATCTTTAATATATCACACTTTATCGGGAATGTCAAATCCCATACCGCAGCCGCTCTGACGCGATTGACGGACAAAGCGGACCGAACGGACGATGATGCAAAAACCGTAGGTCGGCAGGAAGAGGCTTCTGAGATTTGCCATGCTTCAGACCGGAGGATTCCCGCTGTTCCCGCCCCGGATCGCATCCTCCGTGTCTTCCGTTCCGGCTGTCCGGTCAGTTCTGTCCGTCCGGTTGATCGAAAACTGATCCTCCGTCGCTCTTCAAGCTATGGAGAATCATACCTCATACTGCGGCGATCCAAAACTGAATAAAGACGCGCGGGATCGGAAAAATTTTCGTTTTTTTTCCGTTTCCGCTCTTGACTTTGCCGTCGGATTGTGATATGTTCCGTTTAAAATCGCACCGGTGCGATTTTTCAGCAGCAGGAGAACGCGAAAGGCTGACGGACGACACGAGATTTCAGGAAACACGAACTTTTGGGAATACAGGGAATACTATGGGGACTCGCGCGCAAGACAACGGACGACACGATATCTTGGAAAAGCAATATCCCAGTCTTCCCAGTTTTCACACGGGATCACAGGAATTCAAATTTCATAACACAGGCAGAAAACTGCGGAAAGGAAACGGAAAATGAAATCTTTTAACACCTCATCTCTCCTACCTCATCTCTCCTACCTGAAGTGTAAAACGGTCTGCCGTTTTACGCTGATCGAACTCCTCGTGGTGATCGCGATCATCGCGATCTTGGCGGCGATGCTGCTGCCCGCACTCAACAAAGCGAAGGAAGCCGGCAAACGTTCCCAATGCACCGGCAATCTCAAACAACTCGGCAGCTGCATCGCCCTGTACACCAGCGAATGGCAGGATTATCTGCCCACCTGGTCGCTGGCCGGCGGGAATGCCTGCCACTGGCCGAAACTCTTTGCTCCCTACGCAAATCACAGTTACCGCCCGTTCAACTGTCCTGCAGACAAGAAACCAGTTTATATTCAAAAGCAGGTCGGTGCGGCCGGAGAGGACACCTGGCCGAAAGGACTGGTCACCGGGCTGAGTTATCTGCGGGCGCGTCAGTATGTGACAAACGCCAGGATCACCCGTGCGCCGCGGCCTTCGCGGCAGGTCTTCGTCGCCGACGGCACCAACCACTGGACCGGTCCGATCTTCGGCGGCAACGGAATAGACGGACGCGCCATCAACTGGCGGAAGCTGAACAGTCAGACCTTCTTCCACCCCCGTCACGAGGGAATCTGGCAGATGTGCATGCTCGACGGCTCGGCAAAACAGCTGAATGCCAGCTATATCGAAAGCATTGCGCAGCCGCAGGGGAAATCCCTGAACTCCGCCGGCGTCAACACCGAGTACCGGATCCTTTTCTCCGGCATGCCGACCGGCGTCGCCTGGCAATGATCCGGACCCGAACTGGGCACAACCCTCAAATAAGGAATTACTGAAATGAAGAATTCTCCGTCCGGCGCTTTTTGCGCTCTTCTTACCCTTGCCGCTCTGCTGATTCCGGGTCGACTGCCCGGCGCGGAAATCGACGCTCTGAAAAATACGGAAATCTATTATGCGGAACCTTCCGCTGCAGCTGCGGCCAATGAACTGGCCGGATATCTCACCCGGATCTTCGGAACGAAATTCAAAGCGGTCAAAGTCAATGAAGCGCAGAAAACCGGCTTCCACCTCGGCAAGGCTCTGGCCCCGAAAGACGTCAAGCCAACGCACCGCGAACAGATTTTCCAACTGGTCTCCGAGGACGGCAGGATCCATCTCTGGGGCGCGGAATCGAACCGGAAGATTCCCGGCGACCGTCGCGCGGCGGCGGATTTTCTGGAACGCGAATGCGGCGTGCGCTGGCTCTGGCCCGGGCCGCTCGGCGAAGTCGTGCCGAAACGCAAGGAACTGAAACTCAAAACCGGTCTTTATTCCGATCAGCCCGCCTTTCCGGTCCGGATCCTGAAACACACCTGGGAACCGGACTGGACCACGCATGTCAAACTGGGGCAGTCGATGGACTATCACGTGGGACATGCTTTCAACTCGTTCATTCCGCGGGAAAAATATTTTGCCGCCCACCCGGAATATTTCGGACTGGTCTATCCGGAAAACTGGATCGGCTACGGCGACAAACCACTGAAACCGGCGAGAAATTCGCGTCAGCTCTGCACTTCGAATCCCGAAGTCCGCCGGATCATCGCCGAAAAAGTCGCCGCGAAAGATACCGAAGCCATGCAGTCGATCTCGCCGAACGACGGCTACGGCTTCTGTGAATGCGAAGCCTGCCGCGCGCAAGACAGTAAAAAATGGACGAGCATCCACACCAACCCCGATCTTTCCGACCGGATGTGGAATTTCACGCGCGACGTCGCGATCCAGGCGAAGAAACTGAATCCGAAAAGCAAAGTCCTGCTCAACGCCTACGGATTCTATTCCAAGCCGCCGTCCAGCCTCGAAGCCATGCCGGACAACGTTTACGTCCTGCGCTGCATCTCCTGCTCCGGACTCACGGACCGCAAGGCGATCGAAGACGAGTTCGCCCGTTACACCAAAGCCGGCATCAAGATCTGGCTCTACGAATACTGGGGCACCTACAGTCACGGCATGCCGTGGAACGTGATCCACCCGGTCGCCTGGGAATGCAGACTGCTCAAGAAAAACGGCGGGCTGGGCATGCGCGTGGAAAACGGCCGCCAGTTCCCGTCCTGCGGCCTGACCAATTACGTCGGCGCCAAACTGCTGTGGAATCCCGATCTCGACGTTGATGCGGTGATCGACGACTACTGCCGTGCCGGATTCGGCGCCGCCGCGCCCGAACTGCGGGCCTATTTCGATCTGGTCGAAAAAGCCACGCTGGACACCATCCTTCAGCCGCCGGGCGGCTACATGGGAAAACTGACCAACCTCACGGTTTATTATGGACCGGAGTTCCAGCAGAAGGCGGATGCGCTGTTCAAAAAAGCGTTACGGAAAAAACTTTCCCCCGCCGAACGCGCCCGGGTACAGTATATCCGCGGCGGTATGGAATTCGCCAAGGCCATCGTCGAGTGGTCCGCCAGTCTGGAACAGGTCAACGCATACGGCGGCGATCTGCCGCTGATCTACCCCGCCGCCGAACCGGAACAGTTGGACGATGCGACGCTCCGCGCCGTTTTCAAACGGGCCGACCGCGCCTGCAACCGCCGTCATGACCAGAGTCTGAACGGAGCCATGCGCAAAGATTTTTCGGTCGTGTTCGACGACCGGCTGGACCGCACGCTGGAACACATGCCCTATCAGTTCCTGATCCAGTTCCTGGGCCACGGCGTCCGGCTGGGCTATTTCAATTATTTCGTCAACAACGCTTTCGAACTGCGCAGCCGGCCGGATTTCAAGCATCCGGTCTACGGCTGGCGGATCAACGGCGGATCCCCCGAAATCACCCTGACCGACTGTCATGACGACATTCACGACATCACGCCGATGCATCACGGCAAACAGGGGCAGTCGCTCTGTCTCACGCTGAAACCGGGCGAAAAGGCGACGCTGTCCAACGCGGTCAAAGTCGTAATGCCCGCAGGAACCGACATGCTGGTCTCCGGCTGGTTCAAGGGCGCGGTCCCCTCGCTGGAAATCGTCTGGAACATCGACGGCCGGACCCGGATCGAACCTTCCCCGGTCACGGTCAAAGGACTGATGGAAAAAACCGGCTGGCAGAAGATCACTTTCTCGCGGTTCACCGTTCCCGAAGGGAAAAACGTCTCGTTCACGGTCCGTTTCACATTCGCCGGAGGTGAGGAAACCGTCAAAGCGTTCTGCGACGATCTCAAACTGAAAAAGGCACGCTGAGCCGGAACCGCCGACAGAAACGGCCAAGGAGTTTTGAAGTGGTGCGGACCCGGAAACAAGTTACGATCCAGCAGATCGCCGATCATTGCGGCCTCTCCAAAAGCACCGTCGCGTATGTCCTGCGCAAAGGCGAGCTGAGCATCTCCTCGGAAAAAACCCGGAAACTGGTCATGGAGACCGCGCGCAAGCTGGGCTACCGCGGCAATCCCGCCGCGCGCGCTCAGCACCCGCTGCTATCACGCCATCGGACTGCTCTTTCCGCGGGCCGAAGGGTCCTATGCGGAACTGATGATCCATCTGGACCGCACGCTCAAGAAAAAAGGGTATCACGGGATTTATTCTTTCTGGCACAACGGCGGTTTTCGGGACGCGCTGGACAAACTCTGCCAGCAGGGGATCGACGGCATCATCTCGCTCGACAACGACCCCTTCCCCGATCCCGGCAAACCGCTGATCATCTACGGCAATCCGAAAACGGAATGCGACTGCGTCTGGCCCGACAAGGTGGACTGCATCGTGCGCGCCGCCGATTATCTGATCCGGCGGGGCTACACCCGGATCGGATTCGCCGGACTCACCCGCGAAATCCGCGCCGTGGCGCTTCGGCGCGAACTGGCCGCCCGCGGTCTGGAAGTCCGCGAGGAATGGTTCCTGCATACCCGGGCCGCGGTGCTGGACAGCGGGCCGGACATCGGCCGCAAACTGCTCGCGCTCAAAGAACGTCCCGAAGCGCTGATCCTGCACAGCGATACGCTGGCGCCGGGCCTGCTCCACGAAATCAGGGGACAAATCCGCGTGCCCGACGAACTGGCGCTGATCGGATTCGACAATCTGAAGGAAAGCCGCTATTTCGACCCGCCGCTGACCACGTTCGATCAATGTCTGGAAGCCGCGGCCGAACAGCTGGTCGAACTGCTCTTCCTCCGGATGGAACAGCCGGACGCCCCGCTGGTCTCGCGCTCCTTCATCATGCCGCTGATCGAACGCGATTCCACACCGGAACGGACCTGAAGAAAAATGAAAAACGGATATATCGAACAAAAAATCAAAATGAAAAAACAGGAGTAGGACAACATGAAAACAAACAGACTCAAATCCATGTCGGCCATCGTTTCCGCCATCGGACTCACGCTCCCCGCGATGCTGTACGGCGCAGAAATCGATGCGGCGAAAACCACGGAAATCTATTATGCGGAATCCTCCGCAGCCGGTGCGGCCAACGAACTGGCGGACTATCTGACGAAGATTTTCGGCGGAAATTTCAAAGTGACCAAGGTCAAAGAAGCACAGAAAACCGGTTTTTACATCGGTAAGGCCTTGGCTCCGAAGGACATCAAAACGACTCACCGCGAACAGATCTTCCGGCAGGTCACCGGAGACGGTCGGATCCATCTCTGGGGTGCGGAATCGAGCAAGAAGATCCCCGGCGACCTCCGCGCCGTGGAAGATTTCCTCGAACGCGAATGCGGTGTGCGCTGGCTCTGGCCCGGACCGCTGGGCGAAGTCGTGCCGAAGCTCAAAACGCTGAAACTCAAACCCGGATTCTTCACCGATCAGCCCGCGTTCCCCGTGCGAATCCTCAAATACGGTAGCGAACCGACCTGGAACCGCAGGCAGAAACTCGGTCAGTCCATGGACTATCGCGTGGGACACGCCTTCAATTCGTTCATCCCGTCGGCGAAATATTTTGCCTCGCATCCGGAATATTTCGGACTGGTTTCACCGGAAAACTGGGTCGGCTCCGGCGACAAACCCGAAAAACCCGCCCGCAATCCGCGTCAGCTCTGCACCAGCAATCCCGACGTCCGACGCATCATCGCCGAAAAAGTCGCCGCGAGGAACTCCGACGCCATGCAGTCGATCTCCCCGAACGACGGCTACGGCTTCTGCGAATGTGAGAATTGCCGCAAACAGGACCGCGTCCAGTGGAAAAGCATTCATACGCATCCCGATCTTTCCGACCGGATGTGGAATTTCACCCGCGACGTCGCCATTCAGGCGAAAAAGCTGAATCCGAAGAGCAAGGTCCTGCTCAACGCCTACAGCTTCTATTCCAATCCGCCGTCCAGCCTCGAAGCCATGCCGGACAACGTTTACGTACTGCGCTGTCTCTTCGGCGCGGCGGTGAAGGACCGCAAGGCGATCGAAGACGAGTTTGCCCGCTACACCAAAGCCGGCATCAAAATCTGGGTCTACGAATACTGGGGCACCTACAATCAGGGTATGCCGTGGAACGTGATCCACATGGTCGACTGGGAATGCAAGCTGCTCAAGAAGAATAACGGTTTCGGCATGCGCGTGGAAAACGGCACCCAGTTCGCCAACTGCGGCCTGACCAATTACGTCGGCGCCAAACTGCTGTGGAATCCCGACCTCAATGCCGACGCGGTGATCGACGACTACTGCCGCGCCGGATTCGGAGCTGCCGCGGCCGATATGCGCGCTTACTTCGATCTGGTCGAAAAATACACCATGAAACTGTTCGGCATGAGCGCCGGCGGTTATACCGCCATGTTCACCGCCATCCCCCGCAATTTCGATGAGGGATTTTTCAAACAGGCGGATGCACTGTTCAAAAAAGCGTTCGCCCAAAAGCCGCTTTCCGCCGCCGAACGCGCCCGGATTCTCTATGTCAAATCCGGTCTGGATTACGGCCGGACCATCGCCGCATGGTCCGCCGTGCTGAGCCAGGTCAATGCGCATGGCGGCGACCTGCCGCTGGTCTTCCCCGCAGACGAACCGGAACAGCTGGATGACGTCTCGCTCAAGGCGCTGTTCAAACAGGCGGATCAGATTTGCAGCCGCCGGCACGATCAGGCGCTCGCAGGCGCCATGCGGAGAGATCATTCGCTGACCTTCAACGACCGTCTGGCGCGCACGCTCTGGCACATGCCCTATCAGTTCATGGTGCAGCACCTGATGAAAGGGATCGACATCGGATTCTTCAACTATTTCGTCAACAACGCGTTCGAACTGCGCAACCCGCCGGAATTCAAGCATCCGGTCTACGGCTGGCGCATCGAAGGCGGCGCTCCGGAAGTCACTCTGTCCGAATGCCATGACGACATCCACGACATCACCCCGATGTATCACGGCCGTCAGGGCCAGTCGCTCTGCCTCACGCTGAAACCCGGCGAAAAGGCGACGTTGACCAACGCGGTCAAGGTGGTCCAGCCCGCCGGCACCGACATGATTGTCTCCGGCTGGTTCAAGGGCGGAATCCCCGCGCTGGAGATCCTCTGGAACATCGACGGCAAGACGAAAGTGCAGAAGTCGCCGGTCACCGCGAAGGGATTGAAGGAAAAGAGCGGCTGGCAGGAGATCACTTTCACTCCGTTCCAGGTGCCCGCCGGCAAAAAGGTCTCGTTCACGGTCCGGTTCACCTTTGCCAACACCGGCAAATGTGGAGTCAAAATGTTCAGCGACGACCTGAAACTGAAAAAAGCCCGCTGATAAAAAGGAGCCTGCATGAAATCATTGCTCACCTCCGGACTGTTCGCGCTGACGCTCGCGGCGCTGGCGGCCAAACCCGCCGCGCTGGTGGTCAGCGATCCGACCTATTCGTCTTCCGACGCCAGTGCGGCGATCAACCGTATCTTCCATCCGGCGCGGACCGCATACCGGAGACTTTCCGAAATGCCCCCGCCGGATCAGTATGACCGCTATGCGTCGATCTGGGTGTTTGCCCAGGCCAAACCGCTGACGGAAGCCGGCATGGCCGCCTTGAAGAAATACGTCGAAAACGGCGGTCTGCTGGTCGTGACCGGCGGCGCGGTCCGCAATCTGACCAACGCGAAGTTCGCCAAATCCGGCTTCCCCGGCTGCAAGATCATCCGCATGAACCGCGAACCCAAGCGCGTCTACGGCGTGGTGAAACCGGATCATCCGCTGCTGGCGGGCGTGGACTTGAAGCAGACCCCCAAATGGTTCCAGACCAGCCGTTATGTGGCGGAACCCGCACCAGGCACCTCGATCATCGTCGGCGACGATAAAAACGGTCTCGTCACCGAAACGGTCTTCGGCAAGGGCCGGATCGTCTGGCTGTGGGACTGCTATCAGTTCGTCGGCAAGCAGGACGCCGCCAATTACGCCTCGCTCGACGGGGTGATGAAAAATGCGATGAAGCTGGTGAAACACGCCACCTTCGCCGAAGACCTCGCCGCGGTCTGCCCCGGCAAAGACCTGCTGATCTGGCAGCGGAAATGGCATTGCTGGCCGCAGGAACGGCCCCACTTCGAACCGAACTTCCCGCAGAAAGGCGAAGCAGTCGAAAAACTCGAATTTTTCAGTGCAGTCGGCGAACGCGACACCCGCTTTTTCGTGATTCAGAGTCCGAAAGCGCTGGACGTTTCCGTTTCGTTTCAGGGCAGGCATTTCACGCTGCTGAAGATGAGCAAGGCCGCGCCGATGCTCAAAAAACTGCGCAAAGGCCAGCCGAAGGAACTTGCTTACGCCGAGGGCAATTACTATCTGCGGAAAGCGCCGGAAAAGATCACGCTGGAACCCGGAGTGCCCGAAGTTTTCGCCTTGCGCGCGGATTCTTACGGACTCAAACCCGGCAAATACACCGCGGAACTGCGCTTCGGCAGCCGGAAAATCCCGATCTCCATGCAGGTCTATCCGGTCACGCTGGAAAAAAGCCGTCCGGTCACTTACCGGACCTGGGGCCTAACCCTGCCGCTCAATCCGGCCGGGGCGGCGATGCTCAATCTGCACAACATCATTCAGGGCGGCATGCCCACGATCCGGACGATCGACTTCAAGGTGAAAGCCACCGGCGAAACCATCCCGGTCGCGCTCCGGAAGCATCCCGAACTCTTCCGGGACGGCAAAATGCCCGAAATGATCATCCCGGAAAGTTACCGGCAGAATGCGCTAGCCATGGCGCGGTACGGCATCATCTGCGCTCAGATGGTCCCGCGTCCAAGCGTGGACGGCATGGTCATTGCCGCGACCAAGGCGCCGAAAGACCTGCCGAAAGCGAAATGGACGCCGGAAATGTGCAGTCTCTATCAGGGCTTCTACAAACAGCTGGCGGATTTCTATTATGAACGCGGCGTGTCCGAGATCATCGTCATGGGCTTCAACGAGCCTAACCGCGACACTATCCGGACGCAGGTCCTGCCGCTGGCGAGGCTGCTTTCCCCGATCGGTGTGAAGGTCGGCGCGTCCTGGACCGCCGGGACCTTCCGCGAGCTCGATCTGGTCAAACAGATCGCGCCGTATGTCTACTGGAGCTGCTACACCGTCGTCGCGCCCCAGCTGCAGGAGTTGCTCGAATCCAAAAAGATTCCGCTGCCGGCGAACACCCGCTGCGGTTATTACATCGGGTCCACGCCCGAAACGCGCCGTCCGGCGGAATACGGCCGCAGCTACGGACGCTACTTCTTCTCGCTCAGCCGCGATTTCACCTGCGCCCATGCCGGCCCCTTCTGGAAGGAATGGCTCTATTACGACGACAATCCGACCTACGGCGTCACCGGACAGCGGCTGTTCGCCTGGGCCGACCCGGAACAGACGGAACTGCTGAACTGCGCATTCGTCGAAGGCATCCGCGACGGTCTGGACGATTCCAATCTGTTCTGGATTCTCCGCTATTATCAGGACGAACTCCGCAAGGTCGAAGCCGCCGATGCACAGGCCGCAGTCAGCCGGATTGAAGCGGCCAAAAAGCGCTGGATCGCCGAGATCGGCTTCATCAAGGCCAAACGCGGCAATCCGAACGCACCGTATGAATACGTCAAGATCAGCCGCGACATGCCCGCCGCCCGCGCCGAACTCTTCAAAAAGGAAATTCTGGATGAACTCGCACTCCTCCGGCCCGTCGTGCGGAAATACCTGAAACCGGTCATCACCTGTTGCGGCATGGACCTGAGCGCCGGCGCGGAAATTTCCGGCGGCACGCTGGACGGCGTCGCCAACCGGCAGGGAGCTCCGGTCAAAATCACCCTCGGCACAGACAAATCCGTGGCCGCGGGCGACTTCCGCATTCAGCGCGACCCGGCGAAAAAGACGATCAGCGTCACGGCCGGCGATCCGGAAGCGCTGAAACTGGGAATCCGCGCGCTCGAGCGCAACATTCTCCATACCGGAGACTGGCTGATGTTCTGAAACGGAACCGCAGGAAAATCCAAACGCCGACCGTGAATCCGGCCGGCGTTTCTTGTCCCGTCAGTAGCTCCGTGTGCCGTAAGGCGTAACGCCGTCCGGATAATACTGCGGATTTTTCGGCGAAAGTTCGCGCGCCTTGTGCAAAGCGGCTTCGGACTCCGCTTTCCGGCTGGGAAATTCCGCCAGAATCCGGGATTTGCGGAAATGATAGGCGGCCCGTTTGGGTGTGCGCTCAATCGCCGCGGAAAGCATCTCCAGCGCATCTTCAGTGTAATACGGCCCCAGCATCCGGAAATACAATGACACCGAAGCATACGGGAACGGAGAACGCGGATCGCATTTCGCCAGCAGGTCGCGCACCTCGGCCGGCTGCGGACGGCTCCCCGCGGGATCGTTGGAAAAACGCGGATCGATCCGCGAGTGCAGCACGTCGAAATTCATCTCGGCTCGGATCACGCCCGGCAGATACCACAGGGCCGCTCCGGCGGCAAGCGCGCAGAGCAGCAGGAACACCGTTCCGGCTTTCCGAAACGAGTTCAGCCGTTCCGGCAGCGGGAACGCCGGACCATCCGGACGGCACAGGACCAGCACCGCCAGCACGACCGCGAGTCCCAGCGAACCGGGCGTCTCGTAATTGAGCTCCATCAGGGAGTGCACAGTCCAGCCGCCGAGTCCCCAGACCATGACGATTTCCGGCACGCATTCGGAAAGAGCCCGTTCGCGGCTCCGGCGGGAAAGCTGAATCAGGGCGGCGGTCAGCGGCAGCGCCAGCAGCAGCGTGGAAAGGATTGCGGCCGGGACTCCGCACTGCGCCCCCAGAGTCAGGATGAAATTATGCGGGGAATGCGGCGCTTCGTCGTTCACCACGTCCTTCAGAATCAGATAATCATTCAGGAATTCCCCCCAGCCGGCACCGGTCAGCGGACGGCGGAACATCATCCGGATCGCCGCCTGAAAATAGTCGAAACGGATCAGCATGGAGTTGAATCCGCGCCCCAGCCGGACCAGCAGATAGAATCCGGCCGCGCCGACGGGCAGCATCGACCAGAAAATCACTTTCCAACGGCGCGACAGCTTCAATCCGGGCAGGACCAGAACTCCGCCGGCCAGCAGCGCCAGAACTCCGCCGCGGCTGCCGGTTTCCTTCAGCAGAAACAGAAACACACCCAGACAAGGCAGCGTCAGGATCAGTCGGGCGGGAAGCGGCGGCGTGATTTTGCCGCCCAGCTGCCAGAGCGCCCCCAGCAGCAGCGGAAAAACCATCACCAGATACCCGGCGTAGGAATTGCAGACCGAAAAATCGCCGGACACGCGGGCCTCCTGCAGTCGGGTGCCGAACTGACCTTCCAGAATAGTCACTCCGGACTGTATCTCTTTTTCCTTGATATATTTAAGCGTTTCCTCGAATCCGGTCAGATACTGACTGAAAGCGGAATAAACCGAGAAGACCAGTCCGGCGAACATCGCTCCGATCAGGGATCGGGCAAACCCCGGGTCGCATTCCAAAGTCCGGACCAGCGCCAGCGCCCAGCAGAGCATCCCCAGCAGGTGCGCGGTATTCTGCGCGGCGAAATCCCAGGTGGTCGAATGAATCCAGCCGGGCAGACACGCCGCCGCGGTCAAAGCCCAGAGCCAGCCGTAAAAATGAAGCGGCAGAAGCGTCTTTTCCGGCCGGGGCAGCAGCAGGAGCGCGAGGGCCAGCACAACGGCGGCGGCGAAAGAAAACAGCAGCAGCGGCCAGCTCGCCACCAGAATCGCCACCGGGTCGGTCCAATAGGACATCGGCATTTCCGGGACGCCGGCGGTGGACCCGAATTTCAGCGGCAGCAGAAAAGTCAGGATCAGCACCAGGCTTTCCGGGATGAGTTTCCGTATCCGGTTCATGCGTTCTTCCTTTCCGGTCAGGCGCGCGGATGGGCTTTGGCGTAAACCGCTTTCAGCCGCTCCGCGCTGATGTGGGTATAAATCTGGGTGGTGCTGAGATTGGCGTGTCCGAGCAGTTCCTGGACGCTGCGGAGATCGGCCCCGGCGTCCAGCAGATGCGTGGCGAAAGAATGCCGCAGTTTATGCGGCGTCATATCGGCAGGCAGCCCGGCCTGTTCCAGATACAGTTTGAAATTGCGCTGAAAACTCCGCGGAGTGATCCGGCCGCCGTCCTTGTTGACGAACAGCGGAGCGTCCCTGCGTTCGTCGGAGGTCCAAACCGACCGCACGCGGAGATATTGCCGGAGAGCGCGTTCGGCAGGACCGCCCACGGCGCAGATCCGTTCCTTTTTGCCTTTGCCGCGCACCAGCATGACGCCGCCGATGAGGTCGATGGAACTGAGATTCAGCCCGATCGCTTCGCTGATGCGCAGTCCGCCGGAATAGATCACTTCCAGAATGGCGCTGTCGCGCGCGATGGAAAGTTCGACATGCGCCTCGGATTTCGTCAGCTCGCCGGCATCGGCGGCGCGCCAGTATTTTTCCGGGGCTTCCAGCAGACGGAACACTTCGTCGACCGTCATGTATTTCGGCAGGCGCTTGCCGCGTTTGGGCGAAGTCAGGCCGAGGAAAGGATTGGCCGAGGATTTCCCTTCCCGCAGCAGATAGCGGTAGAAGGAACGCAGCGCGGACATTTTCCGGATGATGGAAGTCTTGCTCAGTTCGTCTTTCTGGAGCGACACCACGAACATGCGGGCATCGTGCACGCTGACATCGTCCCAGTCGACCGCAGTCTTGGCGGGATCGAGCTTCAGAATCATCCGGGCGAACTGCTCGATGTCCATGCGGTAACTTTCCTGCGTGTGGTCCGAAGCATTGCGCTCGTTCCGGAGATAATTCAGAAATCCGGCCAGCCGCGGATCGGGCGTGCCGGAAGGGGGTGAAGCATCCCGGAGATCGTTTTCTGTTGTCACTGCCGTGCTCATTTCTTTCCTGAGGTTTATCCGGTAACATATCACCCCTGACCGGATTTTCCAAAGCGGAATTTCAAAAATATCGAAAAAAATCCCCGGTGCCTTGACAAAACCGTCCGGGGATTATATATTCGCGGAAAAAGGAGGCATTCATGAACGATACGGCAAAAACATCCGGCAGCGGGAACGTCACCTTCAACGGTTCGGAATGGCGGGCCGGACACCGGTGGTTCTTCACCGGCAGCTGCCCGAATGCGGAGATCGACGGAGTTAAAACAGCCGCAGTTCTCGAGTCCGCGTCCGCTTCGATGCTCGAATATTCCTTCCCCGGCACGGGTTTGCGCTGGAGCTGGAAACTTCAGGTCCGCGGTTCGCGCGTAATCGTCGAATCCGCGCTGGTCAACAACTCGGACCGGCCGCTCGAACTCGGGGAGCTGGTCTGGGTCGATGCGGGAGAGCATTTCCTCGCAAAAGCCGACCCCGCGGAAATTATTGTGCTGGAAACGCCGTACCGTCAGCTCGGCTATTCCCGGCAGCTGAAAAAACTGGCCGACCCGAAAGCCTTCCGCACCAGCGCCAATTTCGTGCAGTTCATGAACGAAAAGACCCGGACCGCCGTCCAGATCGGTTTTCTCACGTTCAAAAAAGCGCTGACCAAAGTCCATTACCGCGACCGTCTGCAGGCGGTCTGCGAATTCGCCGGCTGGAAACTCGCGCCGGGCAAGACTTTTGAATGCGACGTCTTCACCGCCGTTTCGGGGTCCGACCCGATGGCACAGCTGGAGGAATGGGCAGACCTCGCCGCGGAGATCTGCCGTCCGGTATTCCGAAAGAAACCCGCGCTGGGCTGGTCGGGCGGCGCCTGGAGCAGCGAAGCGGACAACGCCGACGGCAGCAGGCAGCGGAGAATCCTGGAAAATCTGCCGCTGCTTCAGGAAAAACTCGGCCCTTACGGACTGGAATTCGTCTGGGTGAGTCTGGCCAATCTTCCCGGCGGCAATCCCGGCGCGTGGCTGGAATGGAACACCCGAACTCTGCCGTGCGGACTTGATGCGCTGGTGCGTGAAATCGGTAAATACGGCCTCAAACTCGGCTTCTGGGTCGGGCCCTATCTGCTGAGCAGCCATCTGGAAAAAATGACCGAAGAACTCCACCCCGCCCTGCTCCGCCGGGAAGCCGACGGCGAGCCCATCGTCTATTATTCGATCTGGTCCCACGGCGACGCCCGGCTGCTGCCGAAGAAAGACCGTCCCTGCGTCTACGCCCTCGACCCCTCCCATCCCGCCGTAGTCGAGATGCTGGACAAGGTATTCGCCTTCTACCGGGAACACGGCATCCGATATTACATGCTGGATTTTCTGGAAGCGGCCTCCGGTTCGATTCAGCGTCACCCGTATCGGGGACATTGGGACACCGCCCTCGTTGCGGGGCCGGAAACGCTGGTCGAGGGACTGAAAAAAATCCGGGAGACTATCGGACGCGACACCTTCATCCTGACCAGCACCGGTCCCCTGCTCCAGATGGCGGGATTTGCCGATGCGGTCCGCACGGGAAACGATTTCGGCGAAGGCCGCGCCGTGGCGCCGGATTCCAATTTCTATCCGGCCAGTTTCGTCATCAACGGCTCCTTCACCTCGGCCTCCGCGGCGCTGGATATGGCGTCCTGCGTTTACTATATGCACAACAAACTTTTCCTGAACGACTCGGGGAACGTGCTGACGGTGGATCAGCCGATCCCGCTGGAATCGGCCCGGATTCATGCGACCATTCACGCGCTGTCCGGCGCCTCCAGCATGCTCGGCGACGACCTGCGTAATATCGCGCCCGAACGGCTGAACCTGATCCGGAAGACCCTGCCCCGCGCCGCGGCCAACGCCCGGCCGTTCGACCTGTTCGATTCCAGCCAGTGGCCGCCCCACCGGTTCCACCGGCATATCGAACGCGGTCAGGAATCGTTCGAGGTGGTCGCGATCTACAATTTCTCCGGCGAGCCGCGGCGGGAAACCATCGAACTGACCCGGCTGGGTCTGCCGGAAGAAAGCCGCTGGCAGGTCTGGGAGTTCTGGACCGAAAACTACTGCGGCAGCTGTCAGGGGACCTTCGAAACCGTCGTTCCGCCGGAAAGCGTCCGGGTCTTCCGGCTGACTCCGGAACGGAATCTGCCCGTGATCCTCGGAACCGATATGCACGTGCTGATGGGAGAAATGGAACTCCGCGACGTCCGTTGGGACGGTGAAGCGCGGACACTCCGGTTCACCGCCGAACGGCCCGCGGGGGAACGCGGCTCCGTTTTTCTCTGGATGCCGCAGGACCTGCACGTCGTCGATTCGGGCCTCTGCTTCACCGCCCGCAACCGGAACGGCACCGAGGGCGAACTGATTGTCCGCATCCCGCTCGATTTCGACGGCAAACCGGTATGCAGGACGATCCGATTCGCCGGACAGCGCGGCGTGGCGGATGACCGTTTCATGTAAAAAGCGGAAAATATCGAAAAAAATGACGGGAAACGCTTGACAACCCGGAAACGCTGATATATATTTCGGTAAAACGTTTTACCATCCATTCACCGGAGAGAGCGATGAGAAGGGTCAGGATCGTGGATATTGCGAGGGAAGCGGAGGTTTCGCCGGCCGCGGTCTCGCTCGTTCTGAACGGCAAAGCCGGATCGCACGTCTCCGCTCCGGAACGGGAAAAAGTCATTGCGCTCGCCCGCAAATACAACTACCGTCCGAACCTTTCCGCCTCGAATCTGCGGAAATTGACCCGGAGATCCATCGGGATCTGCATGCCGGCGCCGATCATGGACGGCGACAGCGCCATGCTGCTGGAACAGCAGAAGTATCTGCAGCAGCACGGTTGCCAAACCCTGTTTTCTTTCTGGCAGCTCCCGCCGGAGAGCGAGGAATCGCTTCAGCTGGAGATCGGAAACGCCTTCGAAATGGCGTTCACGCACAATGTCAACGGGATCATCGCCTGGTATTACCGTGAAGAACTGAAACGGGAGAACATTCCGACCGTGATTTTCGGTTCGATGCACGACGATTTCGATTGTGTTTCACCGGATTACGCCGGACAGGGCGACCTGGCGGTCCGGGTGCTGGCCGAACTCGGGCACCGCGACCTGGCCTACTTCGGATATGCCGGGCTCCAGCCGAAGCTGGTGCGGGACGCCATCCTGAAGCGAGGACTGCCCTTCCGGGAAGAGTGGTACTGTGTCCGGAACCGCGACGAGGAATCCAATCTCGCCATTTTTTCCGGCACGAACATGTCCCGCATTCTTGATCGGACGGAAATCCCGACCGGAATCATCTGTCACAACGAACGGTTTGCCGAGGGCGTCCGGACCACCGTCATCGCCCGAGGGCTGCGTATTCCCGAAGATATTTCCATCGTCACTCTGGGCATGTTGCACAGCACTATGCAGGGAAAACTGTTCGACACGGCCTCCACCGATGTCCGTCGGAACGTCAAAATCACGGTGGACTGTCTGTTCACGCGAATGGAACATCCCGACCGGCCCCGTCAGGCGATTCTGATCCAGCCGGAATACCATTCCTTCGGCTCCTGCGCCGCGCCTCGAATCGAAATCGGAAAACATTTTTCATAAATAAACAGGAAAGGAAGAAGCCATGAAGAAAAACTCAACGGAACACCGCACGGAAACATCGAAAAAGTTCACTTTGATCGAGCTCCTTGTAGTCATTGCCATCATCGCGATCCTCGCGGCGATGCTGCTGCCCGCGTTGAATCAGGCCAAGGAACGTGCGAAAACCATCCAGTGTCTGAACAATGTCCGGCAGATCGGCACCGCCCAGCAGTCCTATGTTCTCGACAGCCGGGATTACCTTTCCATTCAGGGTCAGGGAAATTCCGCCGGGACCTACTACTGCTGGAAAAACGTTTACGACGGCTATATCGGAGGAAAGACGGTTGTCGGCAACTATCTTTACTCCAAAGCCTGGAACTGCCCGAAATGGCTGCCGCATGAAAAAGCCTGGGACAAGAACTCGAAAGCCTACGGCATGACCACCTGCAGCATGGTCGGCAACAACAGCACGATGTCCGGGTTCATCAAGATCCAGCAGGTCCGGAATCCGACCATCAAGGTGGCCGCATTCGAGGCGAGAAAGATCAACGGTGCCGCCATCAACACCATCAGCACCTACTATTTTACCTACGGATTCAGTACGCTGCAGTATTCCAAGCACGGCAACGGCAGTCACTTCCTGATGTGCGCGGGCAACGCCTCGTGGCAGGCTGACAATTCAGCCTACCGCCAGCTGACCAACGTCACCCTGTCACAATCCGTCTGGAGCATCGGCAAATAACAAGGATGGTAATCATGTTTGACTTCATCACCTCATCTCTCATATCCCTGTCCCCCAGCTTGTCCGCCGAAGTTTTGGCGAAGGCGGAAGCTCGAAGAGCGCCGGAGGATCATCTCTCATACCTGAAGCGTAAAACGGTCTGCCGTTTTACGCTGATAGAACTCCTCGTGGTGATCGCCATCATCGCCATTCTCGCAGGCATGCTGCTGCCCGCGCTGCATCAGGCCAAGGAACGGGCAAAGACCATCCAGTGTCTGAACAACGTCCGCCAGATCGGGACCGCCCAACAGTCCTACATTCTCGACAGCCGGGACTATATCTCGATCAAAGGTCAAGGCAGCACCGCCAGCACGTATTACTGCTGGAAAAACGTCTACGACGGCTATATCGGCGGCAAAACCGAGGTCGGCAACAAACTCTATTCCAAAGCCTGGAACTGCCCGAAATGGAGGGCGGACGTCCTGAGCAAAAGCCCGAAATCCTACAGCATGACCTGCTGCAGCATGGTGGCCAACATCAGCACGATGAGCGGATTCATCAAGATTCAGCAAATTCGGAAACCGACCATTAAAGTGGCCGCTTTCGAGGCCAGAAGAGCCAACGGAGGCGACATCAATACAATCGCCACGTATTATTACACCTACGGATTCAGCGGACTGCAGTATTCCAAGCACGGCAACGGCAGTCATTTCCTGCTGTGTGCGGGCAATGCCACGTGGCAGTCGGACTCCTCGGCCTACCGCCAGCTCTACAGCGCTTCGCTGTCGTCGTCGGTCTGGGGCATCGACAAGTAAAAACGAAATTCCAAAGGAAAGGAAAAAATATGAGACACAAACTGTTGCTGGCCGCGGCCGCGGCGCTGAGTGCGCTGGCAATGACCGCGCAGGAAAAAAACGCAATCTACTGCGGCGACGTCCCGGGCTCGTTCAAAAAGGCGTTCGAGGGGATGTACAAGACCGCCGGGATGCACAAGGACCTGATCGTTCCCGAATCCGGCAAAGTCCAGCTGACGGTCTGGGCGCAGCTGTGCAAATACACCGGGAAGGCGCTCGGCGAAAAGGAGCGTCGGGAGCTGCACAAGTTCATCGAAAACGGCGGGATCGTGATCATGTACGGTTCGACGCCGACCCTGCTTTACCGTCCGGAACCGAAGAAGACCTACGACCTGAGTCTGGGCGACGTCACGCTCGGCGCCACGGCCTACGTCTATACCCGGAACCGTCAGGGCATCCCGGAAACGGGCAAGGCCGTTTTCGGCGACAAGGCGGAAGTTTACAACAACGTCTATGTCAAATCCAAAGGCAACCATCCGGGATTGGGCCGGCTGACGCGCATGGTCGCGCTGCTGGGCAATCCGAAATTCGTCGAACTGGGCGTGAACCGGGTCGGCAAGGGCGCGCTGATCTACACCAGCGCCCCGCCGAAAGACCCGGAATACGCCGAAGCGCTGCGGAAAGTGGTCGAGATCGTCTCCGACCCGGAACAGTGCGAAAAGTTTTTCCCCGCGCCCGGCAATAACGGCGCGCTGACCATCGGCGGCAAGACCCTGCATCTGGCCCTGGCTCCGGGCGGCGAACCCGCGGCGGCGAAATTTTTCCTGAACGTGGTCGGAAAAATCACCGGTCAGAAGGATTACACCCCGCTGAACACGCCGGACGAAGCGCTGGTCCATATCGGCGAAACGCCGTATGTCAAAAGTCTGAATCTGGACTGGAAAAAACTGCATCCCTACGGTTACTTCCTGATCTGCCGTGACGGCAGAAACGTGGTGATCGCCGGAAAAACCAAAACCGGAACGCTGTTCGCCGCATGCGATTTTCTGAAACGTTTCGCCGGCTACCGGAAATTCAGCAGCACGGAATATTTCGAGGTCGTTCCGAAAAAGAAATCGATCGAAGTTCCCGCGAAATTCGAAATTAAGGAAGAACCCGCGATCAATTCCTATTATCTGGCGATGACCCCGAACGGAGTCTTCGGGCGCAGCGGACGGCTTAACTGCATGGCCACCCACGCGCTCAAATCGCTGGTCCCGCCGAAGGAATACGCCGAAAGCCATCCGGAATATTACCCGATGATCAACGGCAAGCGCAAGAAGATCAACCCCTCCGGCAAAGGCAGCGGACCGTGGAATCCCTGCGTCTTCAATCCCGATCTGCCGAAACTGGTGGAAATCTATGCCGACCGCTATTTCAAGCAGCACCCCGAACGGCCCGGACTGCCGATGGGCGTGAACGACGGCGGCGGCGACTGCCTGTGTGAAAAATGCGTCGCCGAATACAAACGGACCGGCAACCAGTATGCGAACTTCTACAACATGGCCGCGCGAGTGCTGGCGAAGAAGTATCCCGGCAAGTTCGTGAGTTTCATCGCCTACAGCCAGAAATGCGGCTACGTCCCGAAAGGCGTCCGGATGGAACCGAACATTCTGGTCGAGATCACCGGCATGGGCCGCAGCGCCTTCGCCGAAATGGAAAAGTGGAAGGCGATCGGCGTCAAACACTTTGGTCTCTACGACTATCTCTACACCATCAGCGGCTCCTTCTTCATGCCGCGCTACTACCCGCGCGTGATGGGCAAGCTCTGGAAAGACGCCTATAAAAATTACAATCTGGAAACCATCTGGGCGGAATATTATCCGAGAACCACGGTCTTCTCCGCGCCGCGCCAGTATGTATTGGACGAGATCGCCTGGAATCCGGACGTCGATATCGAAGCGCTGCTCAAGGATTATTTCACGAACATGTATGCCGAGGCCGCCGAACCCGTGCAGCGGCTGTTCGACCATTTCGAAAAGGTCTATGACCGCGCCCCCTACAAGGATGTCCCGATCAAATACCGGGGCAATCCGGTCCAGTTCGAATTTTTCCGCGAATCCGATCTGCCGGTTCTGGACCGCGCGATGGCCGACGCCGTCAAAGCGGCAAAGACCCCGATGACGAAACGCCGGGTCGCCGCGGTACGGAAACTCTACGAAGGAATCATCCGTCCCAACATAATCAGCTCGCTGTGCGCGAATCAGCTGGAAAAAATTACGAAGATCAATTCCGAAGCCGAGGCGAAGAGGGTGCTCGCGCTGATCAGCCGCGGATATGACGCGATCGGTCGGATGCGCGCGGCGACGGTCACGAAACAGGAGGAAGCGGATATCTTCCTCGACCTGAAGAAATGCGACTGGAAACGGCTGAAAAACACCTCGTCGATGAATCCGCAGGTCTTTCTGGAGAAGCAGGCGGACCCCGCGCTCGACAAGGTGACCGCGTGGCTGAAATCGCAGAAGCGCGATGTGGTGAAGTTCTACGACGAGGCGGCGGCCAAAGCCTCGCCGGAAGTCCGCCCGGTCCTGCTCTCCCAGACCTATCTGCTGACCCATAAGGAAGTCAATCTGGTCCGCAATCCCTCGTTCGAGGACCTGCGCGGCAAATCGGAAAAAATGCTGGCCTCGGACCATCTGCCGTTCAAAGGCGTGAGCCACTGGGGCACCTACTGCTTCCCGAATTCCAAAGCGGTCTTTTTCCTGAACAAGGAAACGGCACACAGCGGAAAGAACTCCGGAGCGATCGGCGAAATGCAGATGAAGGCCTCCCTGCTCTGCTATGTGCCGGTCGAACCGAACTGCCGCTACCGTCTGAGCCTGTATGTCCGCCGCAACCGCGGCGAGGAAGGCTTCGGCTACGGCGGAGCCGGAGTGCGGATGCAGTCCCGCAAAGGCGCCTGGCTGGATTCCGGCAGCGGCATTTCGCTCAAATTCCCGCCGGAATGCGAGAACAAATGGGTGCAGGTGTCGACCACCTTCACCGCTCCGAATGTGCCGGCGAGCGCGCTGATCCTGCTTTCCGCGCCGCGGCAGTCCGAGGGCGCATGGACCGCGTTCGACGACGTCAGTCTGGTCAAGATCTACGATCCGGCCGACGCGAAAACGAAATGACCGCAAAACGGCGGAGGTGCGGACCGTCGCTCCCGCCTCCGTCCCCTTTCCCGTCGCCTGACGGCGGGAAATCAGGAGAAAAACGTTATTCATGACCAAAACCTCGAAAGGGAAAAACAAAAAATGAAAAAAATGTTGTCCTCGATCCTGTTGCTGGGGCTGTTCGTTCAGCTCGCGGCGGCTGAATGCGTTGCCTACGGCAACACCGTCGGACGCTACAGCAAGGTCCTGAAACTGGAAATCAAACGTCAGCCGCAGCTGGCGCAGTTCTTTGCGGAACTGGAAAAACAGCCGAAGATGGCCATGATCAGCATTTCCGGCAGGTGCAACGAGTTCGCCACGCCGGAAGACGTCAAAAAGGTCACCGACTACGTCAAGCGCGGCGGCATTCTCTTCATGGATCAGGCATCTCCGTGCCGTTTCCTCAAAAATCAGAAGGGATTCGACCTCTCCCCCATCGCTCCGATTCTGGGCAAAAGCAGTTACGTTTACGATGCCGGCAATATCCGGCTGACCGAACTCGGCAAGCTCATGCTCGGCGAGGATTTCAAACTGGCGCAGGGCCGTCAATGCGGTCTGGCCGGAAAAGGCACGATGAAAGACCTGGCCACCGAAGGCAAGTTCACCCGCATCGGAATCAACGTCTCCGGCAAGGGTCTGGTGGTCTATTACTACATGACCACCCCGCCCCCGGCCAAATTCTTCGACCTGCTGCTCGACGATGCGTTCCGGGCGAAACATTTTCCGGAGGAGACCGAGGAAACCATCCGCGCCCGGGAAGCCAAAGAAGCGGCCCGGACCTGCACCGCATTCGGGAACAGCGTCGGCCGCTACGCGAAAGTTTTGAATCTGGAGATCAAACGTCAGGCGAAGATGGCGGATTTCGTCCAGTCGCTGGAAAAACAGCCGAAGATGGCGATGATCAGCATTGCCGGCAGATGTGACGATTACGCCACGCCGGAAGAAACGAAGAAAGTCATCGAATATGTCAAACGCGGCGGCATTCTTTTCCTGGATCAGGGTTCGACCGGACGTTTCAAAGGGAAAAGCGGCTACGACCTCTCCCCCATCGCTCCGATTCTGGGCAAAACCAATTACGTTTACGAAGCCGGCGACATCCAGCTGACCGAACTCGGAAAAACCATGCTCGGCGAAGATTTCAAACTGGCGCAGGGCCGCCAATGCGGTCTGGCCGGTCAGGGTCTGATGAAAGACCTGGCGCGCGACGCCAAGTTCACCCGGATCGGAATCAATGCCTACGGCAAAGGTCTGGTGGTCTATTATTACATGACCACTCCGCCTCCGGCCAAATTCTTCGAACAACTGCTGAACGATGAGTTCCGGGCGAAGAATTTTCCCGCCTCGAACGGGAACGGCGCGGTCCGGATCAATGGGAAAGTCCGTCATCTGGCCATTGCGGGCGGACCGAAATTCTTTCACGCAAAAATGCAGGAGATCACCGGCGCAAATTTTTTTCAGCCGGCCGGAATTGAAGATGAGGTCGTGATTTCGTTCCGTCCGGCAAAAGGTTTTGCGTTCGCGCTGGAATTCACCGATGGAAAAAACATCGTGCTTTCCGGCAATGTCGAGTTCGCCGCGGCGGAATTTCTGCAGCGGTTCGCCGGTTACCGCAACTTCGGTTACGGCTGGTTCAACGAAGTGCTGGAAAAACATCCCGTCATCGACCTCCCGGCGAAGTTTTCCATCCGGGAGAAACCGGACATCAACAGCTACACCGTGGCGTGGAAATCCAACAACGCTTACGGACGCAGTCTGCGTTCCGCGGTGGTCGCCACGCATTCGCTCTCCAAAGTCGTTCCGGTGGACCGCTATGCCAAGACCCATCCGGAATATTTCCCGATGGTCAACGGAAAACGGGTGATCCCCGTGCTGAAAGGCGGCACCTGGAATCCGTGCATGTCCAATCCTGACCTGCCGAAACTGCTGCGGGAATATTTCAAGGCGGTCGTGACCAGAAATCCCGACGTCTACGCCATCCCGCTGGGCGTCAACGACGGTCAGGGCGACTGCCGCTGTCCGAAATGCGAAGCACTGTATGAAAAATACGGCAACCAGTATGCCGAGTTCTACAATCTGGCCGGACGCGAACTCAAAAAGATGTATCCGGACAAAATCGTCGGCTTCATCGCCTACGGTCCGCGCGTCTTCAATGCCCCCAAAGGGCTCCGCATGGAAGACAACATTCTGGTGCAGGTCTGCGCCATCGGCGGTCCCTGGGAGACCGAACTGGAAAAATGGAAACAGGCCGGAATCAGACATACCGCCATTTACGATTATCAGTATGCGAACGGTTCGCGCTACGTGGTGCCGCGTCATTTCCCGAAGTATGAAGCGGAACGCTGGCGGCAGGCGGTCCGGAAATACGGTCTCGAGGCACTCTGGATCGAATATTACCCAAAGGTTGAATGCACCGAAACGCTCCGCATGTATGTTCTCGACCGCGTGGCCTGGAATCTCAACAGCGACATCGACGCGCTGATCGACGATTACTGCACCAAGATGTTCGGAACCGGCGCGAATGCGGTCAAGGCGTTCTATGCGCGGCTGGAGGAAATCTTCTGCCGCAAGCCCCCGCTCTATTATTTCGCCGACAACAACAACCGCAAGCAGTTCGCCAACTACACCAGAGCGGACGTGGCCTGTCTTTCGGACTGTCTTGACCGCGCGGTGAAAGAGTCGCAGCCGGGCATTCACCGGAAAAAAGCCGAACTGCTCCGCAAATTCTGGTCGCTTTCCCGTCTCTATATCGAAAACGATCTGACCATCCGCGAACTGGAAACGGAAAAGGACCCGGAAAAAGCGGTCCGTCTGGCCGCCGCCGGCATTGAAGGACTCAAAAAGATCGACGCTTACACTTTCACGCCGGAAGAGGAAAGCGGCATCTTCCTGAAAGGCGGCTTTGCGCACTTCCAAAATCAGAGCCGTCTGAATCCGCGTCATCCGCTGAATCATGCGATCGAGCTGGCCTTCAACCGGATCACCGCGAATTTCAAATCGCCGGAAAAGGCCAAACAGTTCTGGGCGAAATACCCCTCGCTTCAGGGCGCGCGCAATCAGCTTTATCAGCTGACGCACCAGGAAGTCAATCTGCTGCGGAATCCGGGCTTCGAGCCGAACGATGCCAAAACCGAACTGCCGTTCGGCGACATGGCTCCGTTCAAGGGAGTCGCCGGCTGGGGCGTCTGGCATTTCCAGAATTCCGTGACCGAATTCGCGTCCGATTACAAGATCAAACGCAGCGGCAAAGCGTCCGGACGGATCGGGGAAAATCAGGTCTCCGGCTGTTTCCAAACCGGCGCTGCGGTCGAAGCCGGCGCGACCTACCGCTTCGGCGTGTGGGTCCGGCGGTCGGATGACAACGGCGGCAAAGCGCTGGGGTCCGTATCGATCCGCATGACCGAATTCGGAGCCTGGGCCGATCAGGGGTCCGCCATCGGCGTGAACTTCACGCCGGAATGCGTGGGGAAATTCGTTTATTACTCCACGACTTTCACCGTGCCGAACCGCGCCGGCATGGCGGTCCTGCCGCTGCTGGGCGCACCGATCCAGAAGAAAGGTTCCTTCATCTGGTTTGACGATGCGGAACTGGTCAAGATCGGCGAACTGCCGAAGGAGGAAAAATTGAAAATGCTGCAGATCATTCCCGGTCCGGGGTGCGAAAAGGAGCCGCAGGTGGCCTATGCGATGAAAACCGTGCGCGGTCTGATCAACCGCTACAGCCGTTATCTGCCTGCGGGCACCTGCCGACTGACCCTGAAATCCGAAGGAAAAGACGGAGCGTTCCGGGTCCAAACGGTCAAGGACGGAATTGAAATTTCCGGCGATGCCGAAGGACTGCGCTGCGGTCTCTATGCGATGCTCAACCATCTCGGGATTCACTGGTTCACGCCGGTGGAACAGCCGATCGGACCGGAAAGTCCGGTCAAAACGGACTGGAAACGATTTGCCGGTCTGCACAAGCCCGACTTCTCCTACCGCGGACTGCATATCTGCGGACCGCGTCATTTCGACGACAAGGTCGCCGCGTGGATGAGTTTCAACCGGATGAACCGCAAGCTCACGCACCTGCCGGAAGTCAAGCTGCTGAAAAACCGGCTGAATGAACTCGGCCTGAAGCCGGACACCACGGTGCATGCGTATTCTCTGCTGATTCCGGTGGAGAAATATTACAGGAAGCATCCGGAATTCTTCCCGCTGGTCGGCGGCAAACGGATCACCACCGGCGCCCAGCTGTGTCTTTCCAATCCGCAGATGCGGGAATGCTTCGCCGACGAACTGCTCGAGCAGATCCGGCAGAACCCGAATCTCGGAGCCTACGGCATCTGTCCGAACGACGGATACGGACACTGCGAATGTGCGGACTGCGTGGCGCTGGACCGTCCCGAAGACCGCGCCAAACGGCTGGTCAACGGCCGGATCGCCGATTTCGTCCGCGACATCTGTGCGAAGATGGACAAAAAAGCGCCGGGCGTCATGCTCGGTCACTATTCCTACAGCAACTTCTCCAATTTCATGGAACTGCTGAAGACGCCGCCGGAAAATCTGCTGGTCTCGGTCACGATGTTCCACTGCTACAAGCACGGAATCGCCGACCCCGCCTGTCCGGAAAACCGGAAACACAAACAGCGGCTGGAACATATCCGCAGCAAGGTCAAACACGTCTATATTTATGACTACTTCAGTCATCAGATGGGCAATCAGCCCGGACCGTTCCGGCGCGCGATTCATCAGGATTTCCGGTATTACAGAAAACTGAAACTCGACGGCTGGATGTCGGAATGTTCCGGCGTCAAGAGTCCCGCCTGGAAATCCCAGTGGATGAACTACTATCTGCCGGCGAAACTGCTCTGGAACGCCTCGCTCGACCCGGACAAACTCCTCGCGGAAACCTGTCTCGTCCGTTACGGCAAGGCTGCCGCGGCAATGAAGCAGTACTGGCTGACGCTGGACGACGCGGCCGCGAAAATGCCCGGCTGTCTGCTCAAGAAGCCGGATGAATTTCCCCGGATGTTCACGGAAAAGGTGCAGAAAAGATGTTCCGAACTGCTGGCACAGGCAAACCGGCTGTCCCCGAACAATCCGCGGATCAGAATGGAACAGGAACTGCATACGTTCCGCTGCAACAACATCCGGGAACGCAACCGCTACCGCAGCGCCGCCGTCATCAAGATCGGTCCGTTCAAGGAAAATGCTCCCGCGCAGCCGGTCTATCTGGTCGACCGCAGTTCCCAGCTGCCCGATCGAAGCAACGACACGGAAGTCCGCATCTTCGACGAGGGAACCCATCTGCGCTTCCTGATCTTCGCCCGCGAAAGCGTGATGAAGAAACTCCGGATCGGCGACAATCCCTACGGCGGCGACTGCATCGAACTGTTCCTGGACGACGGCCAAAACAAGAAGCTGTGCTATCACTATCTGCTCGGCCCCACCGGCAACATCAGAGCCAGCGCATGCGAAGGCCCCCGCTGGAACTGGTCCTGGCAGCATCACGCAGAAGTCAAAGGCACACCCGGCAAGAACGGCTGGATGCTGGATGTCCGCATTCCGTACAGCGACATCCATGCGGGCGACAACGTCGGCTTCTCTCTGATCCGGAACCGCTATGCCGGAGGCGCCTGGCAGATTCTCGGCGCACCCGCCGGAGGCGCGTTCTTCAAGATCGAACAGTACATCCGGCTCCAGCGGACCGTGAAGAAACCGTGAGGTGCTAAAAATCGACTTTTTTCTCTTTGCCGACTTGTTTTTTCGGCGGCGCCCATTATATTGGAGCGAACCCCAAAACAATTCGGCAAGGAGAGAAAAATGAAACTTCAGATTCTGTTCCGGTCAGCGGCAATTCTGCTGCTGACCTTTTTCATCCACGGCTGCTCGTCGTTAGGAAAACCGGAACGGCCCGTCGTCATCGCGACTTATACGCCCGTTCCGATCACCCTCGACGGTCGGCTGGACGATATCGCCTGGCACCGGACTCCCTCATACGAACTGGTCCACTCCGCCGGACAGTTCGATTTCAAACCGGAAAAATCTCTGCGCGAATTCCGCAAAGGCGTGGTCGAACCCGGACGGGTGAAAGTGCTGTGGGACGAAAAATACCTTTATGTCGGTTTCGAATTCACCGACCGGGACATTCTGGACCACGGGAAAGCCGATCAGACGATGCTGTATCAGCTGAGCGACACCGCGGAAGTTTTTCTCAAACCGATGAACCAGACCTGGTACTGGGAGATGTATGTGACGCCGAACAACCATTCCACCTCCATTTTCTTCCCCGGACGCGGACTGAAAGGGATGATCGATATTTTCACCAAAGAACCGGCAATCAAAGGGATGCGCCGTGCGGCCTTCAGCAAAGGCACGGTGAACAACTCCTGGGATCAGGACAAACGCTGGACCGCGGAAATCGCCATTCCCCGCGCGGAACTCGGCATGGCCGGAGAAAAACTCGACCCCGATGTGCCGTGGCTGATCTTCTTCGCACGCTACAATTTCGGACGTTATCTGCCCTGGAAGGAAAACTCCGCGTTCCCGTTCCAGGAAAAATTCGACTACCATGTCCATGAAGATTACGCCCGACTGAAAATGGTCAAATGAGGAGAACCCGATCATGAAAATCCAATTCGCGACGGCCCGACGCTGTCTCAATCCGCAGATTCCGATCTCGCTGGCCGGATATTTCAACGTCCGCATGTGGGACCGCGTGCTGGACGATCTGGAAGTCCGCGCGGTCCTGTTCAAACACGGCCCCGATTACGCCGGAATCCTCCATTTCGACCTGGTCACGGTCCCGCTGGAACTCTGCGACCTCATTCTCGACGGCATTCACCGCGCGGGCATCACGGAACTCACCCGGAAGAATCTGACGCTCACCGCCACGCATACCCATACCGGGCCGGAAGTCCGCCGGAGCATCCGCGGCTTCAATCCGGACTATCTGCCGTTCGCCGCGCAGCAGGCGGTCGAAGCCGTGCGGGAAGCGTTCGGACATTGGCGCGAAGGCGAACTGGTCTCCGGACTGACCGCCGACGCCCGTTTTCTGTTCAACCGCCGCTACTGGATGAAAAACGGCCGCGTCAAGACCAATCCGGGCAAGCTCAACCCGGAAATCGTGCGTCCGGAAGGCGAGATCGACCCCGAAATCCCGCTGCTGGGCATCCGGCAGAACGGGAAACTGCAGGTGCTGTTGTGCAATATCGTCAATCATGCCGACACCATCGGCGGCAACGGCGTTTCCGCCGACTGGAACGGTTTTCTGCGCCGCACGCTGGAAGCGAAACTCGGCAAAGGCAGCATGGTCTGTCCCCTGGCAGGAGCTTCCGGCAACATCAACCACTTCGATGTTTCCACCGACCGCGGCCAGACCTGTTACGCGGAAGCCGAACGGATCGGGAAAGGGTATGCCGAAACCATTGAAAAAGCATTGGCGGAACTGGCGGAAGTCCCCGGCGACACCATGAAAACGGTGTTCGGAGAAGTCGCCGTGCCGCCGCGCAGACTTTCGGAAGCAGAAATCGCGGAAGCCCGCGCCACGGTGGAGAAATTCGCGGACCAATCGTTCGACACCCATGCGGACATGACCAGCGAAGACCTGGCCAAAGGCACTCCCTCCGTGCTCAAATTCTTTGCCGAAAAACTGCTGGCGCTGGCCGAAAATCGCGAAAAAATGCGGTTGTATCTGACCGGCATCGCATTCGGTGAATCGGTGATGATCGCCTCGCTCCCGAGCGAACCCTTTACCGAGATCGGTCTGGCGCTCCGCAAGGGCATCTTCCCGGGTCGGCTCTGTCTGGTGCCGACTCTGGCCGACGGCACCGGCAGCTACCGCAACGGCGGCGGATACATCCCCAACGCCTGGAACTACGGCCGCGGCGGATATGAGGACACCCCGCGCTCCAATCCGTTCGCCGAGGAGACCGCGGCGGCTCTGCTGGCCGGCTGGCGCGAACTGGCAAAACAGATTTGATCCCGCCGGAGCTGAGTCATGATCGAGATTCCGGACCCTGACGAGGAAACCGCATTCGAGACAGTGCATAGTCACTGTCTGGAAAATACGCGTGCTTTCTTCGGTCCGGATACTCCGCTGAAAGCCGCCGCCGAACATGGCGGGCGGCCGTACGAACGCCGGGTGCAGCAGGAAGATATGGCGCTGGCCGTGGCGGAAGCATTCGAACAATCCAGTCATCTCTGCGTGGAGGCGCCGACCGGAGTCGGCAAAAGTTTCGCCTATCTGGTTCCGGCGATCTATCACGCGCTGGCAGTGCGCCGGCCCGTGCTCGTGACTACCGAAACGATCAATCTGCAGGAACAGCTGGTGCGCAAGGATCTGCCGCTGCTCCGGGAGATCATGCAGGTCGACTTTTCCTTCGCGCTGGCCGCGGGCCGTGCCAATTATCTCTGCCGGCGGCGGCTCGCGCTCGCGCTGGGCGAATTCCGCGATGAATTTCTGCCCTCGGCCGATCTGGAATCGGACGTGCAGAAAGTCGCCGACTGGGCGGAACGGTCCGAATCCGGCTTCTACACCGATCTGCCGTTCCGAATCGAACGCGGGTTGTGGAGCTGTCTGTGCAGCGAGACAGCCTCGTGTTCCGGCCCCTCGTGCCGTTTCTTCCGGAACTGTTTTTACTGGCGCGCCCGGCGGGACTGGGACAAAGCCGACGTGCTGGTGACCAATCACGCGCTGTTTTTCGTCGATCTGAAAATGCGCGCGCTGGAAGAACTGGAGGCCACCCCCCTGCCCGATTACTCCGCGGTGGTGTTCGACGAAGCCCATACGCTGGAGGACAACGCGGCCAAGCATCTGGGATTGCATTTGACCTCCGGCAACGTGCGGTATTTTCTCAATCGGCTGTTCAATCCGCACACCGGACGCGGACTGCTGGTCAAACCGGGCGAATCCTCGCTGGCGATTCGCGCGGCCATCGCCAGACTGCACGATCTTTCCTATGCCTTTTTCGATCAGTTCGGCGAGGCGCTGGAACCGCTGCCGGACAAATGTCTGCGCATTCATACGGCCGGAAGATTCGCCGACACGCTGTCGGAACCGCTCGGCGATTTGGAGCGGCGGATCACCGAATATATCGAGGAACAGGATAATCCGGAATTCAAGACCGAGCTCAATTCCCAGCTGGACCGCTGCCGTGCGATCCGGGAGGCGATCCGGGATTTCATCGCCATGAAGGATGCGGAAAACAGCGTCTACTGGGTGGAAGGCAAGACATTGCCGCAGAGTCAGGCCATGATGGAGGAGCTGTATTCCGCACCGCTGAACGTGGCCGAAATTCTGCACGACATTCTGTTTTCGCAGGATTTTCCCGTGGTGCTGACCAGTGCCACGCTGGCGGTCAACGCTTCGCTGGACTTCTACCTGCGCCGGACCGGTTTCGACGGCGGCGGAAGCATGATCCTCAATTCGCCGTTCGACTACATGAAACAGGTGAAACTTTATCTGGCAAAAACCATGCCCGCACCCTCGGAATCCTGTTACAACAACGCCGCGTCCGCCGCCATCGGCGATTTCGTGGAGCTGACCGGCGGACACGCATTCGTGCTGTTCACCAGCTACGGGATGCTGCGGACCTGCGCCGACCAGCTGGCGGATTTCTTCCGGAAAAACCGTTATCAGCTGTTCGTCCACGGCGACGGTCTTTCCCGGACCGCGATGCTCAACGAGTTCAAAAACAGTCCGAACGGGGTCATCTTCGGCACGTCGAGCTTCTGGACCGGTGTCGACGTGCCCGGCGACGCGCTGAAAAACGTCATCATCACCAAACTGCCGTTCGCGGTGCCGAACCATCCACTGACCGAAGCCCGCTGCGACCGTATCCGCGCCGCCGGCGGCCGGCCGTTCGAGGATTACTCCGTTCCGAATGCGGTGCTGATGTTCCGGCAGGGCGTGGGCCGGCTCATCCGCAGCAAAACCGACACGGGCATCATCGTCATGCTCGACCCGAGAGTGCTGACCAAATATTACGGCAGAAGTTTCCTCAACTCCATCCCGAAGTGTCCGGTCGAATATTTCTGAACCCGAAAACGGCTTGAAAAAATCACGCCTGCGTGATATATTGTCAGGCGTTTTTACAAGGAGCGCGGGAATGATCTTGAATCGCCCATTGACCGCGGAGGAACAGCGGCGGTCGCAACTGAACTTTTACCGGTATGATATTCTGAACGGGATTTCCTACGGCTGTCTGGGAGAAACCGTAATCATCTTGTTCGCGGTTCAGCTGAACTGTTCCAATCAGATCATCTCCGTGCTCAGCGGCATGATTTACTTCGGCTATCTGCTGCTGCCGCTGGGAAAAATCGTCTCGGCCCGCGTCGGCGCGGTCCGCTGTCAGGTATTTTTCTGGATCATCAGAAACCTGTCCGCCCTGCTGGCGGGTCTGGCCGCGCCGGTCTCGCTGTATCTGAGTCCGACGCTGGCGGCGGCGCTGCTGCTGACCGGCGCATTTCTGTTTTACGGCGCCCGGGCGGCCGGAATCGTGGTGGTCCAGCCGTTGTACACCGAAATCACCGGGAAAAGCGACCGGGCCGAATTCGTCGGACGGAACTGGAAGATTTTTTACACCTACGATCTGCTGACCATTCTGGCCATCACCGGACTGCTCTATTGGACCGGCAACAATCTCTGGGCCCTGACCGGAATCATCATACTGGGGGCGGCGGCCGGCATAACGTCCACCCGGCTGCTGAGCAGAATCGACGAAACCGGAAAAATCATGCTCACTTCCCGCGAACCGGCCCGTTCGGAACTGGTCAAACTGCTGAAAGACGGAGTGTTCCGGCGGATGCTGGCTGCAGGTCTGGTGCTGAATCTGAGCGTGATGCTGCTGGTTCCGTTCTGCACGCTGGCGCTGAAACGCGGTTACGGGATCGGCAACGGACCGGCGCTGGTCTATTACGTGATCTTCCTGACCGTGCTCATGCTGAGTTCCCGGCCCAGCACCAGTCTGATCCGCCGGGCGGGTCCCCGCAACGTGGCAATCGCCGCCTGCCTGCTGCTGATTCTTTCCGGCAGTCTGTGGCTCGCGGCTCCGGAGGTCAACAGCTGGTGGGTCCCCGCGCTGATCATGATCGGCTGCGCCTGCGCCCAAATCTCCCAGACCAACGCCATGAGCATTTATTTCCTGGACATGATCGCGGAGGAACGTCAGGTATTCGCCTCGATTCTGGTGGCGGTGATCTCCGGCGCCGGCGCGGGAATCCTCGGCATGGGGATTTCCGCCGGTCTGTTGAAACTGCTTGCGGGTATGGATTTCTACCGCGGACTCTGGCCGGGACAGATCGGGCTGTATCAGGCCTATTTCTGCGCCGTGATTCTTCTGCTGCTGCCCGGATTGGCGGTGGTTTACCGGATGATCCCCGTGCCGATCGAAAAACGGCTGGCGCGGCGGAATTTCATCTGGGGTTGGCTTTATCCGCATCAGGCGCAGCTGCATGACGGGAAATAGACAGGGGCCGTTTTTTGCCGTCTTTTTCACCGAACGGGGTTGAAAGCGGAAAGAATACGGATTACAGTATCATAATCATAAAAAAGAATCAAAGAAAGCTGGAGGGAAATCCGAATGACCGGCATCATACTGCACGTTACCCGATCGAAGAAAAAATATTTCTACATCCTGACGGTCGGCATATCGCTCCTGATCGCGGCCTGCGTGCCGCCGGAAAGCGGGTCCTATCACGACTCGGCCACCTACAAAGACGCGATTTACAGCGAAATTGCCGAACGTTCCTTCACGTATGAGGGACCGCTGCGCAATCCGGTCATCGTAATACACGGTCTGCTGGGCGCCAGACTGACCGATTTCGCCGACGGACGGAATGTCTGGGGCAATTTTTCCTACGAGTCAATCGCCCGCGGCGATCATTTCGCGCGGCTGGCGCATCCCATGAAACAGGGCAGCCCCCTGCATGAACTGCGGAACGAAGTGCGTTCCTCCGGCGTGCTGGAACAGTCCGCGATCCACGTGCTGGGCATGGAATTTCATCTGACCAATTACGATATTCTGCTCGACGTGCTGAAGAACTGCGGCTATCAGCCGGATGTATCCCCGCTGCCTTCGAACCGACATTTCCCCTCCCTGTTCGTGTTTCATTACGACTGGCGGCGGGACATCTCGGAAAATGCGTGCGAACTGGCCAAATTCATTCAGAGCAAAAAAGCCATGCTTCAGGAGCGTTACGCGGCGGTCTATCAGCTCCGGGATTATCCCGTCCGGTTCGATCTGATCGGACACAGTATGGGCGGACTGCTGGCCCGCTATTACGCGATGTACGGCGGAAAACTTCTGCCCGAATCGGAAACGGCCGCATTTCCCGTCACCTGGGAAGGCGCCCGCAATCTCGGCAAGGTCATCATGATCGGCACCCCGAACGCCGGATATGCGGATACGCTGCTGGAACTCAACCGCGGCCTCCGGCTGGTCTCCGCCTCGCCGGTCTACCCGAAAGCGCTGATCGGAACGTTCGTTTCCTATTATCAGATGCTGCCGGACACCTCCTGTCGGGCAGTCCGCTACGAAGACGGCAGCGACGTCGATTATTTTTCGGAAAAGACCTGGGAGCACTTCCGCTGGGGTCTGCTCGACCCGGAACAGGACGTCTGGCTCCGGCAGCTGCTGCCCGGCATGTCTGCGGCCGCGGAACGCCGGGCCGCGGCACGGGATCATCTGAAAAAATGTCTCGCCCGGGCGCGGCAGTTCAAGAAAGCCATGCTGCCGCACACGACGCCCCCGCAGCCGGCCGAACTGAAATTCTATCTGATCGCCGGGGACGCGGTGCTGACCAATCAGGTTCTGGAAGTCGACCGGAAAACCGGTGCGGTCAAGGTGCTGAAAACCGAAACCGGAGACGGCAAGATTCTCGCCTCCAGCGCGGTATTCGACCGCAGGAATGCCGAGAACTGGCACTGGCAGATGGATTCACCGATCCGCTGGCACAGCGTGCTGTTCTTTCAGGGCGGGCACATGGGCATCATGAACAGTCCGGTCTTCGCCTCCAATCTGAGTTACATTCTCGCCGGCATGCCGTCAAAATAAGGAGCGCCCGGCATGTCCCCCAGCCCCCAGACAGGAACACCGAGCGCGTGGGAATCCGTCCGCTTTCTGCATCTCTACACGCCGCGGCACGAATCGGTGAAACTGGCCTACCGGGAAGCCGGACACGGCGATATACTGCTGCTCCTGCATGAATTCGGATGCAGTTCCTGGAGCTGGCAGAAAATCATTCCCCTCCTCTCCAAACAGTTCCGCTGCATTGCGCCCGATCTGCCCGGTTTCGGAGAATCGGACTGCGGGTCGGAACAGGCTCTCACCCCCGGCGCCCGAATCGAACTGACCGCAAAGTTCATCGAGCAGCTCGGTCTGCGCAGTTTCGCCGTAGCCGGACACGGCATGGGCGGCGAAATCGCTCTGGGACTGATCGGACTGCCGTCCATCCGCCCGCGAATCCGCTCCGTGGCATTGATCTCCTGCGGCGCGCTGGAAAAACAGCTGCCGTCCTACATCGACAACATCGCCCACTCGGTCATGACCAAACCGATCCTGAACCTGATCCATTCCGGTCTGGTGGCGCGGATGATCCTCCGGTACGCGTATGCGGTCCACCGCACCCCCGATCCGGAGCTCTGCGGCAAGTATGCGGAGAGTCTGAAAGACCCGCGCCGCGTGGAAGCCATGATCGCCGCGGCGCAAGCCTACGCCCGGCCGACCGTTCTTCCCCGTGCGGACCAGCTGCCGATGGCGATCATCGCCGGCGATGAAGACCGTATTCTTTCCTACGAGGCGGCGGAACAGCTCCATCGGCACTACCCGCACGCCCGAATCGGTTTTCTTTCCGGCTGCGGCCATATCCCGCAGGAGGAGTGTCCGGCGGAGACGGCGGAAATTCTGACCGCGTTCATTCTGGGCAGACCGGAAAACGCCGAACCGCAGACCGCCCCGGCGCCGCCCCGCAAAATGCGGCTGACGAGACTGTTCGACTTCTGGCAGCCCGGCACTCTCTTTCTCATCGTCATTCTGAAAATCCTGGCGTTCTTCCGCCGGCTCGGCATGAAGGTGGAACAGCAGTCCTGGCGCAAGATCAGCCGCTTTTTCCTGAAAAGCGAATATTCCAAATTCGTCATCGGACAATTCCGGCTGAAAACCGGCGAACCGGACAGCGAAAGTGCCGCCCGGACTGTGGTCGAACAGCACCTGCAGGAATTTCTGATCGCGCAGCCGGGTCTGCGCAGTCAGGCGGAACCCGGATTTTTCTTCGCACGGCGGCGACAGCGGGAAGGATTCTGCGACCTGCTGGTGGTGCAGACCGGTTCCAACGGAGATTTCCTGGCCGTCACCCCCCATTTCGACCCGCGTAATCCCCAGCCGAAAAAGTTTGCGGCGGAAGTGCTGGCGGCCATCATCGAAGTCCACAACGGAAAACGGCATCTGCCCGACAACCGCCGTCCCCGGGAAGTCCGCAGCGAATGCCGCCGGAGGCTGACACGTCTGACCCGGTTCCGCCCGCGGCAGAAACAGCTGATTCTGAGCATCTTCGACCGGATTATGTCCGGCACGTTCCTGTTTTACGACGCGGTCCTGCCGGAAAACGGGGAAACTCCGGACCCGCGGCGGTTCAGCACTCCGGACCTCACGATTTTCCGGCATCCCGGCTGGGGACAGACCAATATCATCTGCCGGCTGAGTGCGGATTTCCGCGAAGCCGACCTGTGGTGGCAGTTCGATCATACGCTGGCCGACGGCGCACCGATGCAGGAGATACTCGGAGAACTGAAAAAACAATGGGGCAGTGCCGGTTCGCTGATCTTCCCGGCATTGAACGGACTGATCTCGCGTCCGGAAATCACCGACTGCGGCGGTACGCTCTGCCGCGCGCGGTTCTTCGCCGATTTCACCCCCCTGCTCCGCCTGCGGACTTCGCTCAACCGCATGTGCGGAGACCGCATGAACGGCAAGGCCTCGTTCCCCGCTCTGCTGATGTGGGGATTCGCACGTCATCCCTATTTCCGTCACCGCAAAATGCTGCTGCCGGTGGACTGCCGGGATGCGGACGGCAAACGGCAGCTGGGACTGCTGGTCACGCGCCCGGACCGGTTCGACCGCGGCATTTCCCCGCTGGAGGATTTCTGTCTCTTTCAGGCGTATGTCAACCGCCATCTGGAGGATATCCGGTGCGGCCGGGCGGAAACCAGCGAAATGCTGACCCTGTTCGGGATGCTGCATCCGTTCTTCTACGGTCTGACCCAGAAACTCTATCCTCATGCACTCCAGGAAATGCTCGGCACGGTCGGGATCTCCATCATCGCCGATGCCGAAGTGTTCATCAGTCCGCAGACGGACATCCAGATCAACGGTTTCATGGCGCTGGGCTCGGCGCTGATCCAGACCGGCGACAACCGCCGCGCCGGTTCGGTCTGCGTCAGCGGCACCCGCGAACAAATCGACTTCTATCACGAAGCGCTCTCCCGGCTGATCCGCGATCTGCCGCACCTGCTGGAAAGATAAAATTCCCCGCACTGCAGCCGTCTGCCCTTTTTTCGATAAAACTTTTGCGTCCGGACCGTGTTTCAGACTTGAAAAATCGCCGTTCCGGTGCAATATTACCATATTTTGGTTTGACACGTTTTTCAACTGATAAAATATGCAGTTGCTATGGTAAAAGAAAGCGAGGATGAATCGTAAAAGAAGTGGCTGACTCTCAAAAGATGTGATACTGTAAAAAAGGCGACGACGTGAAGGGTTCACGGCTCGCAGACAGTTAAAAC
>Ga0079305_1001170_pt1 | contig 38719 bp, 34 predicted proteins | sample LMS_cellobiose_e_FD_79183 | JGI IMG/M metagenome (GOLD analysis project Ga0079305, IMG submission 79183) | Rumen-fistulated moose microbial communities from Alaska, USA - LMS_cellobiose_enrichment | ecosystem: Host-associated > Mammals > Digestive system > Stomach > Rumen fluid ... | reverse complement strand
AATCCCGCGATGCGCAATGCGATCGAGAAGCGGCTCCCCCCAGAGTTTCAGGTGACCTATATCGAGTCCAAGGCGGACTACGCCGCGCTTGAGGATGCGGATTACACCATCCTCCGCACGCTGGACTACAACGCCGACGACATCGCGCGGATGCGCAGCATGCGTCTGATCCAGCGCTGGGGCGTCGGCTTTGACACGGTGGACATTGCGGCCGCGGGAAAGCGGGGGATCCCTGTGGCGATCTCCTATGGCATCAACTCCACCCCCGTCGCAGAGATGGCGCTCGCGCTCACGCTGGCCTGTCTCCGTCATGTCGTCAATCAGACCAACAACATCATGAACGGCGTCTGGGACCGCAGCTGTGACAAGATCTCCTATACGATCAGCGGCAAAACCTGCGGCGTGGTCGGCATGGGAAACATCGGCAGGAAGGTCGCCGCGCTGTATCGGGCCTTCGGCGCGAAGGTCCTCTATTATGACGTTTACAGAATGTCCGCGGAGGCGGAGGCCTCTGCAGATGTGACGTTCTGTGAGCTGGATGCGCTCTGGGAACAGTGCGACATCATCTCTCTGCACGCTCCGTCCACGGACGAGACAAGGGAAATGATCAACGCCCGCTCGCTGGCAAAAATGAAAACCGGCGCGGTCCTGATCAATACGGCCCGCGCCGAGCTCGTGGACGAAGCTGCACTCGCCGAGGCGCTCCGCAGCGGCAAGCTTCTGGCCGCCGGTCTGGACGCCATCAACGAGGACATCGTGAGAAGCAATCCGTTTTCCGGGCTGGACAACGTCGTTTTTACGGCGCATCTCGGCGGAAACACCGCGGATAATGTCGATCTGACGGCGGAACGCGCCGTGTCGCAGATCCTCACGGTGGACCGCGGCGGGAAGCTTTCCGCTCCGGCCTGCGTCAATCTTCAATTCCTATAATCGCTCCACCGGCTCCGGTCCCCGCAGGATGCGATCGGAGCCGTTTGATTGTTCAGAGAGGAGATCATCCATGCCAGGAAAAACCATTGCGGAGAAGATCCTTGGCGCACACGCCGGAAGAGAAGTGACCGCCGGTGAAATCGTCCTGTGCGGGGTCGACCGGATCATGATGCACGACGCAAACGGTCCTCTCGCGATCCGGGCGTTTCAGAACATGGGCGGAGAACATGTTTTTGATCCGGACAAGGTCGTGATCATCTTCGATCACTGCGCTCCGGCGCCGAACGAGAAGCTCTCCAACGTCCAGAACTTTTCCAGACAATTTGCCGCCGCGCAGCACACGCATTTCCATGAAGGCGGCCACGGCGTCTGCCACCAGCTGATGGTCGAGCACGGCTATGTCAGCGCAGGGGACCTCGTGATCGGTACGGACTCGCATACCTGCACCTACGGGGCGGTCGGCGCACTGTCCACCGGTCTCGGCGCCACGGACGTCGCCGCCGCGCTTCTGACCGGGAAGCTGTGGTTCAGGGTGCCGCAGACCATCCGCGTCAATCTCCGCGGCGCGCTTCCGGCCATGTGCAGCGCGAAGGACGTCATTCTCGCCGTCATCGGAATGATCCGGGCGGACGGGGCGAATTACCGGAGCATCGAGTTTTACGGCGAGTGGCTGGAGCACAGCACGCTGGCGGACCGCATGACCGTTGCGAACATGGTCGTTGAAATGGGCGCAAAGTGCGGCTTTCCCTGCGCCGGCGATCTCGGAATCGCGGCGGATCCCGACGCGAGCTATGCAAAGACGGTCGAAATTGATCTTTCGCAGCTCAGCCCTGTCGTGGCAAAGCCTCACCTTGTGGACAACACCTGCCCGGTGGATGCCGTGGTCGGGATCCCCATCCAGCAGGCCGTGATCGGAAGCTGCACGAACGGAAGGCTCCAGGATCTCTCTGCCGCCGCCGCGATCCTGCGCGGAAAGCGGGTAAAGGACGGCGTGCGCCTCCTCATCCTTCCGGCGTCGGAATCCGTGCTGAATGAAGCGGCAAAGAACGGCGTGCTGTCCGCGCTGATCGAGGCGGGCGCCATCATCTGCACGCCGGGCTGCGGGATCTGTGTCGGGACGCTGGGCGGCGTTCCGGCGGACGGCGACACCGTCATCTCGACGACAAACCGCAATTTTCTTGGCCGCATGGGCAACAACAGAGCATCCATTTATCTGGCGTCCCCGGAGACCGTGGCGGCGTCGGCCCTGTGCGGCTGCATCACGGACCCGCGCGATCTGCTTTGACAGGGAGGGTATCAGATGACAGAGTCAAAAGCTTTGGTGTATGGAGACGATGTGAATACCGATCTGATCATCGCCGGAAAGTACACGAAAACCCTGAATGTGCAGGATCTGGTCGACCACTGCATGGAGGATCTGGACCCGGAGTTTCACTCGCGCATCGCGGACGGCTGCCGCATCCTCGTCGCGGGAAAATACTTCGGCTGCGGTTCTTCGCGGGAACAGGCGCCCGTTGCGCTGAAGAACAGCGGGATCGTCTGTATCGTCGCAAAGAGCTTTTCCCGCATTTTTTACCGCAGCGCCATCAACATCGGGCTTCCCATTCTGGAGTGCGACACCTCCGGGATCCGGGCCGGCGATCTGCTCTCCTTTGAATTGGGCGGCAGTACTCTCCGCGACCTGACAAGCGGCGATGTGATGCAGGTTCAGCCCCTGCCCGAGCTCATGGTACGGATTTTGAACGCCGGCGGCCTCGTGGAATACATCAGGGCAAACGGCGGCTTCGGCACGCTTTGACGGGAGGTGTGCGCATGGGAAAGACATTTGCGGAGAAGGTGCTTGGAAGGGCCGCGGGTTATCCGGTCTGCGAAGGCGACATTGTGACCGTCTATCCGGATTTCTGCCTCAGCCATGAGAATTCCTCCTCCATCTGCGCCACCTTTCGTTCCATCGGCGTCGATCGCGTGTATGACCCGGAGCGGATCGTGATCGTGTTCGACCACACGGTCCCCCCGCCCGCCGGGGATTACGCCAACAGTCAGAAGATCACCCGCGACTTTGTGCGGGAGCAGGGGATCCGGAATTTCTATGACATGAACTGCCGGGGCGGGATCTGCCATCAGATCCTCGTACAGGAGGGGTATGCCGCGCCCGGGCTCATCATTGTGGGTTCCGACAGTCACACCTGCACCCACGGCGCAGTGGGCGCCTTCGGCACCGGGATCGGTAGAAGCGAGATGGCCGCCGTCTGGGCTTCCGGAAAGCTTTGGCTCCGTGTGCCGCAGAGCATGAAAATCACCGTGGAAGGAACATTCCCCGCGGGGGTCAGCGCCAAGGACCTGATCCTGACCATTGCCGGCGACATCACCGCCTCCGGAGCGGATTATCTCTCGATGGAATTCTGGGGCGGCGCCGTTGACCGGATGAGCATCGGCGAGCGGATGACGCTTTGCAACATGGCAATCGAGCTCGGCGCCAAAAACGCGGCCTGCTGCCCGAACGCGGCGGTTCTGGCCCATGTCCGCGCCCGGGCAAAGCGAAGCGGCTGGGAGGTCGTCTGGGCGGACGAGGACGCCGGCTATGTCCGGGAGCTCCATTACCGTCTGCAGGATCTGGTGCCCGTCGTTGCCATGCCCGCTTCCGTGGATCACCGCGCCGCTGTGTCGGAGGTCGCGGGGCTGCACATCGATCAGGCATTTATCGGAACCTGTACCAACGGGCGCCTGGAGGATCTTCGCATCGCGGCCGCGATCCTGCGCGGGAAACGGGTCGCCTGCAGAACGATCGTTCAGCCCGCGTCCGTGGAGATCTACCTGAATGCGCTCAGGGAAGGACTGATCGGCGATTTCCTCGAGGCGGGATGCGTGGTCAATCATCCCGGCTGCGGCCCCTGCGTCGGCGTCTGCGGCGGAACCATCGCGGACGGCGAGGTGTGCATCTCCACCGCCAACCGCAACTTTACCGGACGGATGGGAAGCCGCTCGTCAAAAATCATTCTCGCCAGCCCGGCAACCGTGGCAGCCAGCGCCGTCCGCGGCTGCGTGGCGGACCCCCGCAGGGCCGTCTGATCCGCGGCGGCGGAAGGGAGAAGGAAGCGTATGGTTTTTATCGGAAAAGCAATCAAATACGGGGATAATGTCAGCACCGACCAGATCTTCCCCGGGAGATACACTTACCAGCTTCTCACGGAAGAACAGATGGCGGAGCATGCCCTGGAGGATCTGGATCCCGGCTTCCCGGCGCGGAGCGTGCGCGGCGACATCATCGTGGCCGGACGCAACTGGGGCTGCGGCTCCGCCAGAGAGCAGGCTGTGAAATGCATCCGTCAGAAGGGCATCCGCGCCATCATCTGCAAAAGCATTGCGCGGATCTATTACCGAAACTGTGTGAACGAAGGCCTGATCCCCATCGTCTGCCCGGAAGCCGCCGATGCCATTCGGGACGGAGACGACGTTTCCGTCGATCTGGACAGAGGGATCATCACCGCCCGCGGCGCAAGGTATTCGTTTCCGCTGTTCCCGGAATTTGTCCGCAGCATCCTGGAGTGCGGCGGTCTGATTCCGAGCGTCAAGCGAGAGATGCAGGAAAAGGGCCGGAAATAAAGGAGGAACGTTTCCATGAAAAAAGAAGATATTGAACGGGCAAAAGACCTCTTCGGTGAGCTGCTCGCCAGTCAGGAGGCCCGCATTGAGGGCATGAAAAACGCCGGCCGGCTTCCTGATTACAGCAAGTTGGATCAGATCGTCATCGGATATATCCCCGGAGACGGGATCGGCCCGGGCAACATGGAGCAGGCGCTTCGTGTTGTGAAATCGCTGCTTGCCGGGCCGCTCGCTTCCGGCAGGATCGTGCTGCGGGAGATTCCCGGGCTCAGCATTGACGAACGCGCAAAGTGCATGATGCCCATCCCGCCCGAGAGCAGGGCCGCGCTGGAGCAGTGTCACGTCATCCTGAAATCCCCGCTGGACAACACCTCCGTAAAGGGGCTTCCCAGTTCGGTCGCCGCCATCCGGCGGGAGCTTGGTCTGAGCATCAACATCCGCCCGGTCAGCAATCCCAATCTGGGAATCGACTGGGTCATGTTCCGCGAAAACATCGAGGGCGCCTATCTCTGGAGCAGCAAGGGAATTCGCGTTGACGACGATCTTTCCGTTGATTTCGTGGTGGAGACCCGCGGCCAGAGTCTGAACGTGGCTGAGGCTGCCTTCGCGTACGCGCGCAAAAACGGGAGAAAGCATGTCACCGCCGTGACCAAAAACAATGTGGTGCGCCTGACGGACGGGAATTTCCTCAACGCCTGCCGCGAGGTGCATGCGCGTTATCCCGAGATCGAATATGACGAGCGGCTGGTGGACATCACCTCCTCAAAGCTGACGGACAGGGAATTCACACAGGACCTGGAGGTCCTCGTGCTTCCCAATCTCTACGGCGACATCGTGTCGGACGTCGCCGCGGAGATCTGCGGCGGCGTCGGTACGGCGGGCAGCGCCAACATCGGCACAAAGTATGCGCTCTTTGAGTCCATCCACGGCACAGCCATGATGCTGATGAAAACCGGGCGCGGGGCCTATGCCGACCCCAGCTCCCTGCTGCGGGCGGCGGCCATGATGCTCAATCATATCGGCTATACGGCAGAAGGCGGGCTGCTCAACCGGGCGCTGGATATCTGCGGATTCACCGAGCGGAAGCTTGTGGTCACCAGCTTTACCGACGGAGCCAGCACCAAAGACTACACGGATTACATTCTGGAAACCATCGAGCGGCTCCGTTGACTTCAGCGGCTGCACGGGCGGGATTCTCCGCGCCGGCCGGCCGGACAGGCAAAGCAAAACGGCACTCCCGTATTCGGAGCGCCGTTTTGCTTTTTTCCGATTATTTGACCAGTTTCTTTCGCCGCCGCCAGGCGCCGGAATGGTAGTAGATTGCGCCGGGGATCAGCAGACCGAGTCTGGCGAGCGCGTTGCCCATGGAATAGCCATAGATCCCCCAGTTCCATCCAAAGACGAACAGAAAGCTGAATCCCAGTCGAAAGACCACGGAATCCAGGAAGCCGCCGCAGAAGCTCAGGGCCGTAAAGCCCGTCGCGGTGATGACGGCCTCATAGGGCGACACCAGCGCGGAAAGGAGATAGATCAGGCTCGTGATCGCCAGGATCCCTCTCGCGAAGGCGATCGTGTCGGCGTCTGCAGTAAAGCAGCGGAAGATCGCCTCGGGGAATGCAAGCGAAACGGCGACCAGCACGGCGGCGGCGCCGAAGGTGCAGGCCATGCTGCAGCGGAAGATCGAGCGGACACGCTCCGGCTTGTCAGCGCCGATGTTCTGCCCCATCATCGCCGCCGCGGCATGGCGGACGGAATTGGAAATCACGTTGGCAAGCTGGTAGAAGCGGTCGCCGATGTTATAGGCAGCGGCTGCAGCGATCCCGAGCAGATTGATGTAGCGGAGCATAACCATCTGCGTCAGAGTAATCAGCAAAGACCGCAGGGAAAGCGGCCAGCCGATTTTCAGCATTGTCTTCAGCTTGTCGGGACGGATCCGAAAGCTCCGCGGGCGGAAGTCGAAGCCGAACTGATCCCGCCGCTGATAAAGGACGCGAACGGAAAACAGGACGGAAATCCCCTGCGCCGCTACGGTGGCGATGGCCGTGCCCCGGACGCCGAGACGCAGGAACACCACAAGCACAACGTCCCAGACAAGGTTGCAGACACAGGCCACAGCGATGAACACCAGCGGATGGCGGGAATCCCCCATCCCACGCAGCGCGGCGCTGATGACGGTATAGGCAAAAAGCAGCGGAAGGCCGAGGGAGGTGATGCGCATATAGGCCAGCGCGTCAGCAAAGATATCCTCCGGCGTGTTCATCCAAATCAGGATCTTCCGTGAGAATACCAGTGTGAGTACGGAAAAAACAAGGGAGAGCAAAAGCAGTTCCGAGAACATTGTTCCGATTGTCCCGCTGAGCTCCTCTCTCTTTTTTGCGCCGACCACCTGGGCGAGCAGCACCTGTCCGCCGGCAGAAAAGGCCGTTGCGAGATCGGTAAAAAGCTTCAGCGTCTTTCCGCCCAAGCTGACCGCCACGATGCCCGCGCTGCCCGCAAACTGACCGATGATGACAGAATCTGCCAGATTGTAGACGCTGTTCAATATGTTGGCCAGAAGGAACGGCAGCATAAAACTGAACAGGTGGGACATCACTGAGCCCGACGTGAAGTCCGTCGAGAGTTCTTTTGTTCGAATAATGATCTCCCCTTCCTCACACCCCGCGCCATCTGGTGCCGGTCAGAAAACGCCGCCGCACGAACCGTTGCACAGACTCGTACGGCGGCATAGCATGGAGGGTTCCGCTTTGATCGCTTATTTCTGCACGGCGCTGTGGATCGCGTCGATCAGCTCCGCGCCGCTGTGATTCTCAATGTGGTCGATCAGATCCATCAAGGCGGCGAAATCATAGCCTCCGGTCTTTTCCAGCATACCGCGCTTCATGTCGACGATGCGCCGCAGCTCGGCAACGCGCTCTGCCGGCGTGAAGCCGGTCAGAACGCCTGTCGGCGTACTGACGCTTGCCTGCATCTGTTCGCCGTCCCGCATGCGCACAATGAGCTTGCAGGAACCGGCCTTGCCGCCGCTGAGTTCCTTCTCCTCTTCCGGATCCATCATAACGATGTCTATGGCGTCGATCAAACGGTGAATCTGCTCGCTGTTCAGGTACTCCTCGCCGTACTGCAGGGGAGACAGTGAACCGGTCAGCAGCGCAACCGCCACGACGTATTTGATGTGATGGTCCGCCTCCGCCATGCTTGCGGGATACTGCACGCGCTTTTTCAGCAGCTTCTTGGAGTGCTTCGCATTCACCCGGAGCTGGATGGACTCGATCTCCTCCTTCCTGCCGTTCAGGAGCTCATTCATATTGATCGCGCATTCCACCGGTCCCTGGGCGGGATTGAACGTGGGAAAGCATTTGATCTGAACGGTTTCGTAGGGGAAATAGTCCTCGGGCGCGGCGAATTCTCCGGTGAGCTCGGCAACGTTCTTATACCAGCCGCTCTTGCCGACAAACATGCTGCCGGGCGCCTTCAGGAAGTGGCTGAAGCGATAACACCAGATGCCGCGGGCCGTCGCATAGGCAGTGGCGCCGGACTTTAGGTTCGTGATGTCGCCGGGGCGGACCTGCTCGGTAATAACGGCGCTGCTGGCGCTCAGGTTCAGCGCATTCTGGATTCCGTCACCGCCCTCGCCGTTCAATACCGCAGCCAGCACGGGGATGATGAGTCCGAGGGATGTGGTATAGTCCAGGTCCAGCCGTTTGTTCAGCATCTGTTCCTGGAGAACGGAATACATCTCATAGCCGAGATGGATCAGCTCGATGAGCTTTTTGCCGTCGACCTCGGCGCTGTCGCACAGCGCGAGGATCCCGGCGAAAAGATCGCTGGGGTGGCCGCCCGCTCCGGTTCCGGTCCGGCGGTTATAGGTGTCGCCCCAGTCGGCATAACGGATGTGGAAGCCGTTGAGGAAGCCCGCGTTCTCCGTGCTCGTCGTCGGCAGCAGAGGCCACGCCGGGCGCGCGCCTTTTTCCTCCGGAATGACCTCAAGCAGTCCGGCGGTCTCCTCCGGCGGGACAACCAGCGCACCGCCGATCAGCGCCAGGACGGAATCGGCCAGTCGGCATTTGATCTCCTCCACGGTCGTAGGCGCAATTGCCGCATAGGGGAAGTACAGCCGGGCGCCTTGCAGATCGCTAACATTCATAATCGATAACTCCTTCCAATCGTTGCGCAGTACGAGCTGCGCCTCTTACGGGCATGGTCAAATATGCTCCGTCTCCGTCTCTGCCGCTGCATTGGAGGACGGAAGCGCCGTGTAAACGACGCCGCGTTCCAGTCTGCCGATCACTGCGGCAGCAGCGGCAGATATGCCAAAGAGGAGGAAGCGAAACGCCTCCGTCAATGTCAGCGCAGCGCCGCCCGATGCAAAAAGCACGATGGTGGCAAGCACCGGAGCCGCCATGGACCAGGCCATGCCAAACGTCGTTACGGCAATCCTTCGCGCTCCGTCCCGATACTCATGGATCGACAACATATCGCCGGCAGTCAGACAGAGAATCAGAGCCAACAGCGTCGCGGCAAAAAAGAAGCCGGGAATCAGCGCTGCAAGCAGGATATACCAGACGGAATTGCTCGCTGTGGGAATCAACAATGCCCACAGAAACAGCGCAAGTGACAAAAGATACAGCAGCGCATATGAAACGCGCAGCGCCTTCCGTCGCCCTGGCGTAAGCTCCGGGCGATAACGTGTGCCGGTATAGACGCGGGTGATCCGCCGTCGCCCCGTTGCGGGATCAATGGAGGCGACGGCATCCCAGCCTTCGAAATACTTGGCGTAAGCGCTCGCGCGGGGTTTTCGAACCAGCTTGCTTTCCCGCCTGAGCCGCTCTGCGTCCTGATCGGCCGATCTGCCGAATTCATCGGTCGTATAGAGATTTCTGTTCATCAGCACACCTGCGCTTCACTGGCCGCCGGGAAAACTCAATCCTCGATGGCGGCAAATTTCCCTGCGATGTACCCGGATGTGATCACACGGCCCAGGCCGTGGATGCGCATACCCGCGGAGGACTCTCCGACGCAGTAGAGCCCGGGGATCAGCTGACCGTAAAGGTCAATCACCTGCATTTTCCTGTTGACGCGGATTCCGGTAAGCGTGTCGTGGCATACCGGCGTTGCCCATGCTGCGTAAAAGGGGCCCTTCTCGATCTTATAATCCAGCGTTTTTTTGCCCCATTCCTCGTCGACGCCGGCGTCAACATAACCATTATACTTTCGAACTGTCTCCGCAAGCACCGCAGGGTCCATGTGGATGTCCTCGTAGTATTTGTTTACAATGTTCCTGGCCAACTCCTCAATGGTTTCGCCGCTGAAGAAACGCCCGTCCTCGATGTCGACGACGCCCTGGCGTATCTCCCAGCCGCGGCGTTCCACTGTGGCCTGGTCAAAGATCGCCCAGATCGGTCCGCCGAGCCGTTTGGCTTTGGTATCAGAATTCTCGTCCTCGATCCAAACGCTGCTCATGGCGTGATCATAATAGACATGGCACTGCGGATCATAATTGCCGCCCTTCGAGTCATCCTCATTCCAGAAACGCTTTCCGAGCATGTTCACGAGAATTATGCCGGAGTGTTCTTTGACGCGCAGTCCGGTCGCCCGCACGAGCTTGAAGATCGGAGAGGTGTCGTACCATGGCTCGCCGTAACCATACTGGCAACCGTAATAAGTCGGCTGTGCGATCTGGGAACCGAAGCTCTGGCACTGATTCGCCAGGCAGCCCCAGGCGGCGCCGATCTCCAGCGCGGCATATTCGCCGCTTCCATCCTGCTTTGAGAAAGGTTCACCGGCGGTGCCGTCGTATTCCGCGGTAAGGCGGGGATCGAACATCGTGCGCATGTTGATGTCACTGCTGTGACCGCCGGTCGCGATGATGACGCCCTTGCGTGCACGGATGTTGACCGCCGGCTTCGTACACACGATATTCCCTTCCTGAAAATAGCTCTGCAGCGGTTCGGTCTCACCGGGAAGGATCGTTGGTGTGTAACTTGCCATCAGTCCCAGTACACGGCCGGATTTCGGGTCGGCGCGGTAGAGTTTATCCATGTGATAATTCAACAGGAACTGTGCGCCTTTCTGTCGAAGTGAGCGCTCCAGAGGACGGGTAATGGCGATGCCCGGATAGGTGTTGCCCGATACGGAAGGCGGCAGGCCATCATTGTAGGATACCCAGTCTTCGGTCAACTGATCTGTAAACATTTCTCGGGTCACGCTGTCCGGATCGTTCCCACCGTTGAGATAGTTCTGGCGCGGCGCTCGGGGCTCCTTGTGCAGAATCAGGACGCCATTGGCGCGGATGAACTCATATGCCTCGACCATATGGTCGGCGACAGAGCGAACCACATCCCGGTCATTATAGCGGCTGGAGGGGCTGGCGCAGTGGGTGTGATCGCGGTAATACCAGTCCGGGCAGTCCTTGATGCCCCACTCCTTCTGTGAGGAGGTACCGCCGCCGGAATGGAGATTACCACGGTTTACTGCGCAGTGACCGCCGACATCCCAGTTGGCTTCGACGATGAGGACGCTTGCCCCCTCCTCCATTGCCTTGAGTCCTGCCGGAAGCCCGGAGCCGCCGGAGCCGACAACCACAACGTCCGCCTCATAGTCCCAGCAAATCTCAGTATTCTTTGTGCTGTCTGCGATTGTCATAGTGTTGTTCCTTTACTTGTCCAATTGATTAATCTCCCGGCAGCAGTGGCAGGCCACGAAATGATCCGGCAGCTCTTCCTTCCACGCCGGGGTTTCTTTTGTGCAGATATCCTTTGTATAGGGGCATCGGCTGGCAAAGCGGCACCCCGGCTTGGGGTTAATGGGAGATGAAAGCTCGCCCGTCATGATGATCCGCTCTCTTTTGACGGTGATGTCCGGAATGGGAATCGCCGAGAGCAGCCCCTTCGTATAGGGATGCAGCGGTTTCCGGAAAAGTTCCTTCGATTGGCACATTTCCGCCATGCAGCCCAAATACATCACAAGGATATTGTCCGAGATATGCTTGACGACGGACATGTTGTGAGTGACGAAGATATAGGTCAGGTTCTTTTCTACCTGCAGATCCTGCAGCAGGTTGAGCACCTGGGCCTGAATGGAAACATCCAGCGCGGAGACAGGCTCGTCGCAGACGATGAATCTCGGATCGAGCGCCAGCGCACGGGCAATGCCGATACGCTGTCTTCTTCCGCCGTCCAACTCATGCGGGAAGCGATTGGCCAGATGCTCGTCCAAGCCGACGGTCTGCATAAGCTCACGCACTTTTTCCTCCAGTTCGATCTTGCTCCTGCAGACTCCAAAGATCTTCAGCGGCTCCGCAATCAACGTCATCACGGTGTAGCGGGGATCCAGAGATGCCATGGGATCCTGAAAGATCATCTGCATGCTCTTGCGCTTTTCTTTCCATGCGCGCCCCTTGAGATGCGTAACATCCTCGCCGTCAAATATGACGGAGCCGTCCGTCGCATCCAGCAGCCCAAGAATGGTTTTCCCGAGCGTGGATTTCCCGCAGCCGGATTCGCCGACGACCCCGAGCGTTCGGCCCTGGCGAAGTGTGAAGCTCACATCGTCCACGGCGTGCAGGACGCCGCGATTTGTCGTAAAGTACTTTTTCAGATTCTTGATCTCAAGCAGATCCCTGTCGTTTCGTTGTTCAGCCATCATCATGCTCCTCCTGATCGAAGAGATGGCATCTCACGAAGTGTCCCGGTTCGATTTCGTGAAACAGCGGTTCATCGCAGCTGCACTTCTCACTGGCCCGCTCACAACGGGTGTGGAATTTGCAGCCGGTCGGGAGCTTCGCGGGATTGGGAGGAAGTCCCTGGATGGGAGAGAGTCGGTCAACATCCTTGCTGAGGGAAGGGATCGATCCGAACAGCCCGACGGTGTAAGGATGGCTCGTCCGCAGATAGATGTCCTCCAGATTGCCGTATTCCACGATTTCTCCGGCGTACATGATCGCCACCTTATCGCAGATATCCGCCACAAGTCCCAGATCGTGGGTAATGAAGATCATGCTCATCTGGTACTGCTTGCGCAGCGCAATCATCATTTCGACGACCTGGGCCTGGATGGTCACATCCAGCGCGGTCGTAGGCTCGTCGGCGAGCAACAGATTGGGCTGGCAGGCCAGAGCCATGGCGATTACCACACGCTGCTTCATACCGCCGGAAAACTGATGCGGGAATTCGGTTGCCCGCTCGTCCCGGATGCCAACCTGATTGAGCATATCACAGGCAAGGCGAAAGGCCTCCGTCTTGGAGCAGTGCCTGTGCTGCATGATCACTTCGGCGATCTGATCGCCCACACGCTTCACGGGGTTCAAAGAGGTCATGGGGTCCTGGAAGATCATCGTGATCTCGTCGCCTCGAATCTCCCGCATTTCCTTTTCGCGAAGCTTCAGGATGTCCTGTCCCTTATAGAGAATCTCTCCGTTTACCGTCTTCGCGGGCGGCGAGGCAAGCAGACGCAGAATGCTCAGCGCCGTTGTGGTCTTGCCCGCGCCGGTTTCTCCAACCAGGCCGAGGCACTCGCCCTTCTCCAGCGAAAAGCTGATATTGTTTACTGCGTGGATGGTCTCGTCTGTCATCACATATTGAACTTCGAGATTATTAATTTCCAATAAACTCATAGAATCACCCGACTATCTTTTCAACCTGGGATCAACCGCATCGCGGATACCGTCACCGATAAAGCTGACGCTGATGAGCGTCAGTGCGATCACCAGTCCGGGGAAGGTAACAAGCGGCCAGTAAGAACGCATGTATTGCTTTCCGGCGTTCAGGATCGAACCCCACTCCGGCGTCGGAGGCATGACGCCCAGGCCAAGGAAGCTCAAACTCGCGATCTGCGTAATGCCAGAGCCGAGCCGGGAGGTAACCTGTACGATCAAGGGAGCGAGAATGTTTTTGATCACGTGATGGAAAATAATCCTCGTTTTTGAGGCGCCGCAAGCCCTGGCTGCCTCCAGATATTCCTGATTCTTGACCGTCAGTGTCGCAGAATACATCAGTCGCGTCGTGTTGGCCAGCTGTCCTATGGCGATGGCAATGATCGAGTTTTGTATGCCGGTACCGATGGCGGTTGAAACCGCAGCCGCAAGCAGCAATCCCGGTATGCTCTGCAGGATGTCGATGATGCGCATAACAATCATCTCATAGGCCTTGCCGAAGAACGCGGCGGTGGTGCCAAGCAGAACCGCCACAGCTGCGCTGAGCAGCACGGCGCTGAATGCGACAACAAGCGAGATGCGGCCGCCATAGAGCATACGGGTAAAGACGTCTCGCCCGAACTGATCCGTGCCGAAAGGGTGTTCCATACTCAGCGGAGCAAACTTGTTGCGAATGTCCTGCGCCGCATAGTCATATGCAGAGATTTTATCCGCAAAAACGCAGGATAAAACTATGATCAGGAAGATGATAATGCCAACGACGGCGATCTTGTTGCGCCGAAACTGCCGCAACGCGATGCGGAACTGTCCGCTTGTGGTGTTGAGCCGTTTCTTCCTGTCCAATGCCGTTGTTTCCATCATGCAGCCTCCATCCCGCTCTTTTTCGCTTCTTTGGCGAGCTTTTTGGCCAGAGAACTCGTGTTGGTGTATTTCGCCTTGATGCGCGGATCAATGTACCCGTAGAGGATATCCAGCGTGATATTGACCACGGTAACAAATGCGGAGAAAAGCAGAACCGTACCCTGCACTGCGGGTGTATCATTGGCGTTGATGGAGAAGATCAGATAGGCTCCAAGGCCCGGGATCAGGAAAATGTTCTCAATGACGGCGGAGCCGCCGACTGTCAGTGCGATCTGATTGCCCACCTGCGTCACGATGGGAATACAGGCATTCTGCAGCGCATGACGGAAAAGAATCGTTCGCTCGGTGAGTCCTTTGGAGCGTGCCGTGCGGATATAATCCTGGCGGATGACTTCAAGCATCGTTGCGCGTGTCATACGGGTGATGGTGGAAATCGGCGTGCTTGCCATAGTGAGCGCAGGCAGGATATATCCGCGCCAGTCATTCAGTTCCGATGCCGGCAGCAGCTTCAGCTTCAGGGAGAAAAACATGATCAGCATGATTGCCAGCCAGAAGTTCGGCATCGCCTGTCCAATCATAGATACAACGGTAATCGTATAATCCAGCGGACTGTACTGTTTATAGGCCGCGATAATCCCCAGGACAACGCCGATGGGAAGCGAGATCAGCACTGCAAGCAAAGAGATGCGAAGGGAAATGGGGAACCGGGCCAGCGCCTCCGTAGAAACTGCTTTTCGTGTCTGATAAGAGGTGCCGAGATCCAGCCGTGTTATCACCCCCCACACATAATCCAGAAACTGTGTGAGAATCGGCCGATCCAGCCCCAGCTCGTGATAGACTTCGTCATAGGCTTCCTGCGTATACGTGTCGCCAAGAATAATGGTGACAGGGTCAACGTTGTTGGGCGCTTTGCTCAGAGCAAAGATAAAGATCAGCACGCCCAGCATGACAAGAAGCATCATCAAAAGCCGGTTAATAATATATCGTATCATATTTGTTTATTCCCCCATTTCAGGCCTGCATTGACGGCGGCAAATCCGAGGGAGGGGAGCGTTCTCCTCTCCCCCGGATCTGCGGTTCCGGTCAGATGGCCGCACGGCACGGATCAGCCGCCGTAATTCACCCAATCCTTGTACTGCAGGTCTTTCCACATGATTCCAAGGCCATCACGGAACACGACGTTCTGCAGATAGTTCTGCACCAACGTCGGCTGCGTACCGGTCACAACGGGGATAAAATAGAGTTTTTCTGTGTACAGAATGTTGATCTGATCCTCGATCTTCTGGCGCTCCTCCTGGTCTGTGGTCACAGGGAGCAGGTTGAACAAGCGGGAGAACTCGGGATCGTCATTCGCCTTAAGGCCGGAGAACTCACCGACCTCTTTCTGGTAGGCGTCGCAGTCGGCATAGAACAGCTCCGCATCCGTGGTATACTTGGCCTGCGTCAGCATACCGTCATACTCGCACGGGAAGTCCTTGGAGGAAACGGCGGAGTTAATGCCGGAGGTGACATTTGTGATGAGAACGTCGAAATAGCACTCGCCGGCCATATACTGCATCGTTTCAAGGCAGACCGCGCTCTCCGTAGTGGAACTCGTGAGAAGATTCAGCGTACAGGGATTATCCTTGCTGTAGCCAAGAGCGCTCATGATCTCGCGCGCCTTTTCGGGGTTGTACTCAGGGACGCCGACGTCGATACCTTCGAGCATCTGTTTGCTGGATGGCTTCCCGAAATCCTCGGTACCATAGATGGACAGGACGATCAGTTCTCGATCAAGGCTCATGGAGAATGCCTGGCGAATGTCGGGGTTGCTGAACGGTCTGCCCTCCGGCAGGACTGCGACCTGGAGACGGAAAGCGCGGTGAGAGGACAGAAGCAAATAGTCAATGCCGGTAACCGTGCCGTCCTGAACACGCATTACGGAGTCATACGTGCTCTGGAGCGCAATATCAAAGTCGCCGTTTTCCAGGTCGATGCCCATGACCGTCGTATCGCCGCGGCGGGTGATAATGGTCTCCATCTCCGGCTTTTCGCCCCAATAATCATCAAAGCGCTTATAGGTCTGACTGATACCGGTAACGGTTTCGACAATGGTATAAGCGCCGGTGCCGGCATCGGCATCCCACCAGTCATAATCATCCGGTTTGGACTCGACAAAATCCTTGCTCATGATGCTGAGATAACTGCTGGACATATAGTTCATAAAAGCGCCTACAGGGGACTTGAACTTAATTACAACGTGGTAGTCGTCCTCTGCATAAGAGTTTTCCATGTCGATGCCCTGCATACCAGCGCGGGCAGGAGACTTTTTCGTGTTCAGAATGCGCTGAATGGTAAACAGGACGTCCTCGGCGGTCATATCGGTGCCGTCGTGGAACTTGACGCCTTCGCGAAGCGTGACGTGGAAGCTTCCCTCGTCGTCGAAGGACCAATCTGTGGCGAGCAGAGGAACGAATTCGACGCTGCCGTCGGCCTGCATCTGCTTGTAAAACAACGGCTCATATACATTCAGGCACCAGCCGTTTTCCGTATCGCTGGTCACGGCCGGGTCAAGCGCAACGAGCTGGTTGGTGTAGATTGAGACCGTGCCGGGGTTCTTCGGCTGCGTGTAGGTCGGTGTCGCCTCCTGAACATAGACCGGTCCATTCATTCTGGACAGAACGGTATAGGTGCCGGTACTGGGATCGCCGTCAATCAGGATCCCTCCGGCGGTGCGGGGATAATCCGTGTCGACAGGAGCCGGCTCCGTGTTCCCGCCAGAGCTCTCTCCGGGACTGCCGCCTGTCGGGCTGCTTCCGCCCGGGCTGCCGGAAGCCGGTGGGTTAGTCGCTGCGGGACCGGGGTCGGTCTTGGTACTGCCGCATGCTGCACAGGATAGCAGCATCAGCGCGGCAAGCGCAAAAATGAGGACAGGCTTTATGAGCTTTTTCATTGTTTCTCCTTTCCAGTCGTTCGTGCTGCAGTTTGGAACCATTTGCTTGCACCGAAGTCGCGGTCAATTCAACAAATGATGGATTTGGATACTTGCCCGGGCCGCTTTCCTCTTGACGCAGAAGTGGATCAATTTCGGTCCGGCTTCCGCCTTTGCCTTAGTCCTTCAGCACAAACTGCCACTTGGTTCCGTCGGTATCTTTGAAGCTCTCGCACATTCTGCCGGACTGCGTGTTCAGCTTGGGCTTGCCCGCTGTGGGGAAACCGTCGGCGACCAGGGTCTTCAGATCCTCCTCTGTCAGAGAGAAGCAGCAGTGGTCAAAGCCTGGGACTTCCATCTCGTCTGAGTTTTTCTTCTTGCCGATGGTGGTGAGTTCAAGGATGATGCCGGGCTGTGCCGGGTTTTCCAGCTCCAGTGCACCGCCGTGGTGATCCGTGCGGCGTACTTCGACATAGCCGAGCTGTTTCAGTATGTCGCCGGTCGCGTCAATGTTGGAAACGCGAAAAGCAAGATGGTCAATCAGAGTTTTCATCGTATAGTCCTCCTTAGAATTCTTTGTGGTTCTTTCTGTGAATCTTCCTGTTGGTTTAATTCATACTTTGGAAATCAATTATGAAGGCGGGTTCTGCTCCCCGGCATCCCCACTTCGTTTGCCGCCGATTCCGGCCGGATGCCCCTGGCATAGTCCCGCACGATCGCGGCGCAGTCGCGCAGGGCGTTGACTGCGGATTCCGGCGTGCAGGCCGCGCAGTGCGGGGTGCAGAGGAAGTTTTCCATCTGCATGATCGGCTCGTACTCCGGAAGCGGTTCCGTCTCGAAGACGTCCAGCGCCGCCCCGGCAATCGTGCGGTCCCGGAGCGCCTCATACAAGGCCTGCTGTCGGACGACAAACCCTCTGGACGTGTTGACAAAGAGCGCGCTGCGCTGCATGGCCTGAAACTCTTCTTTGCCGATCAATCCCCGGTTGCGCTCAAGGGCGGAGACATGCACCGTCACGACGTCGGCCTCTGCCAGCGCTTCCTCCATTGTGGACGTCCAGCGGATGCAGCGCGGGCGCTTTCTCCGATCGATATAGGGATCGTAGCCCAGGACTTTCATGCCGAACGCATTCGCGATCTTTGCCACACCGGTCCCGATGCGGCCAACGCCGATCACGGCGATGGTCTTTCCCCGGAGCTCCACGCTGCGGTATCTTGCCGTGCAGCCCCACTCCGGATGGTCGTTGTGCACATGCATCTGATAGGGATACAGTTTCTTCGCCAGCGCGAGGATCAGGGCGAAAGTATGCTCGATGACGGAAACGGTGTTGGAGGTCGGCGTGTTGGCGACGCAGATCCCGCGGGCGGTGCAGGCCGGAATGTCGATCTTGTCCATGCCGACGCCGGTCTTGCAGATCAGCTTCACGCCGGGCGCCCGGTCCAGGAACGCGCCGTCGATCCTGGCGCGAGCGGTGATGACCGCCCATGCGCGCGCCAGCGCTTCGTCGTCCTCCGCCGTCCCTTTTGCGTACCAGATCTCAAAGCCGTCGTCCCGCAGGGCCTCCACATGCTGCAGCCAGCGCGCTGCGCTCTCTGCGTCGGTGTCGCCCAAAAGCTCGCCGGCGCTCACATATACCAGTTTCTTCATTTCGCATATCCTCCTGAACACAGCAGATCTTCAGGGTTTTCCGGGAAGAGTTTTGTACTTTATTTTAGCATTTTATACTGCCCGCTGCATGGGACATTATGCTCAGACATGATACATTTTTTTCAGCATATCGTCGAACTGCGCTTCGGTGATGTACCAGGTCGGGAACTTGAAAACCTGCTCCTCCTTGAGCCGTTCCTCCACCGCACGGCGGACCTTTACGATGTCGTCGCTGGTGTAGGGAATGTTGTGCTGCTTGAACTTGAACTCCAGCACCTCGTCGTCCAGGCTGGCCTCGGGGCCGAAGCAGACACAGTCCGTTGCGCCGACAAAGCGCGGGTCGATGCCCGGGTGCTCCATCCAGGACTCGGTCGCCATGTCGACGCCGGCCCAGATCTCCTTGGGACGGCGGAAGGCGTTGTCGCCGCAGATGGCCTTGTGCGGCTGAACGGGAACGCCGCCGAACTTCTCCGCCATCTTGCAGTAGCCGTAGAGCATCTCCGTCTTGTAGCCGGTATCGATGCCGTACAGGGATTCCAGCGCCACGACGATCTCCTCCAGAGAGGCGTTGCCGGCCTCATCGCCATAGCCGTTGACCGCGCCGTCACAGGAGTCGGCGCCGCCCTCGATGCAGGCGAGCGTGTTCGCGACAGCCAGGCCGTAGTTGTTGTGCATATGGGCTTTCAGGTGCATGCCCGGCTTCTCCTTGACCCACTCATGCGCCCGGCTGAAAAGCCACTTCATTGCGGAGGGCCCGGAGGTGGAGAAGGTGTCGGGGATCCCGATGTGGTCGCAGCCGGCGGCGATGGCGCCCTTGTACACATAGTCAAACAGCTCAATGGGAGCGCGGGTGGCATCGGAGAGCGTGACCTGGACGGGCAGGCCGGCCTTGTGGATGTAGTCGATCAGGTCGGGCAGCGCGTCCATCTGCTTGTGGGTGACTTCCTCGTCGAGCTGCATGATGACCAGCTTGATCATGCTGACGCCGACCTCCAGATTGACGTCGACCTGACGCTTGTTGTCGTCGATGTTGCGGGTAAAGAAGCGGGCCGTGGTAAACACGGGCAGGCCGGTGGCCTTTACGGCCTTTGCCAGCGCATAGTGATGCGGGTGCATCGAGGGGCTGCCGATGTCCAGACCGCGGATGCCCATCTCATAGCCGTATTCCAGCATCTTGATCTTGTCGGGAACACTGATGCGCAGTCCGATACAGTCGTCGCCCTCGCGGAAGGTGACGTCGCGGACCTCCACGAATTTCGGAAGGTTCGGCATTGTAGCGATGACGTCCGGATGATAGTTGTTGGCAGAGATGCAGAATTTTCCCGGCTTGTTCCATGGGGTTGCTGTGTTGCTCATGCTTGAGTTCCTCCTCTACTGACATGTTTGTTGCTTTTATACAGGATTTCTGTCACCGGGCGCTCTTGCGAACGGCGGTGACGATCGCTTTGCCGTCTGTTTCCTCGATCTGATCGAAAATCAGGCGATAGACCTCGCCCAGATCCAGATTTGCCGCTTTTTCCAGCATCGCGCGCTTGCGGTCTATGACAGCGCGGAGCCGCCTGGCCCGCTCGGGTTTCGGCATCCCGGTAAACTGTCCCTCAGGCAGCTCCCGGCTGGCCTTCAATACGCTGCCGTCCGCGAGGATAATCTCCAGGGCGACGGCGCCCTCGATCCCGCCGAGCGCCTGATACTCCTCGTCGGTCATAACCTGCATGTCGATCTTATCGATCATGTCATGGACGCGCGGGCTGGTCAGGTATTCCTGCCGGTACTGGATGGGCGTCATGGAACCGTCCAGCAGCGTGCAGGCGAGACAGTACTGCAGGTGGTGGTCCGCCTCCGCCTGATCGGGCGGATATTTTGCCTGACCCGGCCGAAACACCCATTTGGCATCGCCCTCACAGACCTTGACGACGACGCGTTTGACCTCGTCCATGCGATCCCTGATCTGATCGTAGAGATCCAGCGCACAGTCGAGCGGACCCTGAGCGCAGTTGAACGCGGGGAAGAGTTTGGTCTGACACATGTCGTAAGCGTCCATCCCCTCCGGCATCCGGAAGGCCCCGCCCTGGAAGGGCGCCACATAGGCATACCAGCCCTTCTCGCCGTCAAACATGCTCTTCGGCGCCTGCAGCACCCGGCCGAAGCGGCGGCACCACAGCGCTCTGGCGGTGGCGTAAGCCGTCGCGCCGGACTTGAGGTTGGTGATGTCGCCCGGGCGAACCTGCTCCATGATCGTGCCGGCGGAAGCGCTGAGGTTCAGCGCGTTCTGGATCTGTTCCGGATCGTCGCCGAAGGCCATGCCGGCCGTGACAGGGAGAATCAGGGAGATCGTTGAGGTATAGTCGATGTCCAGCCGCTGGAAGAACATCTTCTCATGGATCGCGGTCCACATCTGGTAGGACATGTGCGTCAGCTCAATGAGCTTCTTGCCGGGAAGGTCCGCGACGTCGCACAAAACGAACAGACCGGCCAGCGCGTCGCTGGGATGTCCGCTGACGCCGATTCCGCAGTAACGGCGCTGGGTGTCGCCCCAGTCGGCGTAACGGAGCAGATAACCGTTGATAAATCCGGCCATCTCCATGCTCGTGGAGGGAACGATCGGGTAGAGCGGGCGCGCCTCATCCGACGCCGGTGTGAGCTTGCGCAGCTCCTCCATTTCCTCGGGAGGGACGGCGAAAGCGCCGCCGACCATCGACATGATCGTGTCAAACAGGCGGCACTTGACCTCTTCGACCACATAAGGGGAGAGTTTGGAATACGGGATGAGGAAGCCGGCTTCCTCAAGATCTCTTACATCCATGAATCAGGCGCTCCTTTCTGTGATGTCATTCAAAACGGCAATTCGGCATATTGTCGCCCCGGTTTTGAAATCGTCTGTTCTGATTGTGCAATTTGTTCATTTTCTGATTCCATTCTAGCGTAATCGCCGCTTGTCTTTCAATTCTCTTTATGGTACAATCATAGCGGGAATGGAATAGATCGTCCGGTGATCGGACGGCGGTTCCCGGGGCGTACATCTCTTTTTGCAGAAATACGGAGGCGCTGCATGCATATCTCGGATCTGGAGGAGTTCGTGGAGCTGGCCGAGTCCAGCAATTACAGCGAAGCGGCGGAAAGGCTGTACATCACGCAGTCTACGCTGTCAAAACACATTCTCCGCATGGAACAGGAGCTGGGCGTCGTTTTGTTTGACCGCAGTTCCCGCCACGTTCAGCTGAGCGAGTGCGGCGCCGTGCTGCTCCCTTATGCGAAGGAGATCGTGGCGCTGGAGCGGAAATATTCCCTCGCGATTTCGGAATACAGGGAGACGTGGAAAAGCTCCATCCGCTTCGGAACGATCAACAATATCACGGCCTATCAGATTTCCGAAATCCTTGTGGACTTTCAGAAACAGAATCCCGGTTATCACATGAACATCATCAACGGCAGTCCGTATGAGGTTTACGATCTGCTGATGGACGACAAGGTTGATCTGGCATTCCTTCGCTATACGGAGCGGACAGACGTCTCCGGCTTAGCCATCATTCCTTTTGCAGAGGATGAAATCGTCGCGGCCTGTGCGGTCGGCCATCCGCTCGCCGGGCGCGGCAAAGTGGCGCTTACCGATCTGAAAAACGAGAGATTCCTCTTGTACAGCGAGCGCTCTTTCATGTACGACTGCATGATGGATGCCTGCAGCAAAGCGGGTTTTGTCCCAAAGGTGGCGATGAATCTCTCCCGGACAGAAAACCTCATTGATTTGGCCGCGCGCAATGTCGGCATCGGCTTTTTCATGAAGCGCCACGTCATGAAATACCTCAACGACGGCATTTCCCTGCTGGAAATCGACCCGCCCTATCGTTCAAGGATCGACGTCTGCTACAAGAAGAGCCATAAACTGGCAGTCCCCTCCCGCGCTTTCATCCGCTTTCTGGCGCAGTGGAGCAGAGCGGCCGGGCAGCAGTCCGCGGAAGAAAGCTGAAATTCTGTCGGTCGGGATCACGGTAACGTCCGCGCGCCGCCGGCTCCCTGTCGGGAGCCGGCGGCGCGCGGCGTATCGCTCTATTCATCCGGCGGCGTGGGCAGGGTGGAGCCGCCGTAGGGCATCACAATGACGTCTGCCGCAGGTCCCAGCCGTTTTGCCGCCGCTTCGTATGCCGACTGCACGTCGGCATAAGGTTCCATAAACAGCCGGCGTACGAATGCCGGCTCCAGATCGGAAACCAGAAAAATCTCCGCATGCTCCAGCGTCGCGGCGATGGCCGCGGCCTTATGCCCGCCCAGCTGAAACTGCCTGCGGATGCGCGCCGTCAGATCGGACGGCCGCCGGGCGGACAGCATCCACTCCTCAAAGACCGTGTGTCCCAGCCCCTCCCGGCAGGAGCCCACCAGAATGATGATTCCGCCGTCTCTCACAGCGTGTCCGGCATTGTCCAGCGCCTTTTGCGTCTGGTAAAGGTTCAGATCCTTCGGCGCGCCGCCCTGGGACGCGATGACGATATCCGCTCTTGCGGAAATCCGTTTCCGGTACAGGGTATCCAAAAAGGTGCAGCCCGCCCGATGCGCAGCCGTCACGTCTCCCGCATATGCCCGGAGGATCTGCTTTTGCGGCCCCAGGACGACATTCAATATGAAGTCCACGCCAACGACGGCTGCCGCTTCTTCCAGATCCTGCCGGACCGGGTTCCTCTCCAGTTCGCCCGCGCATGCCATCGGCTCCAGCATCCTTTTGTGATTGGCCTGGATCGCCTCCGGCGTGGAAACGCCCGGCATGATGGCCTTGGCGCCTCCGGAATAACCCGCAAAGTAGTGGTACTCAATGTTGCCCAGGCAGATCCTGCGATCCGCCTCCGCGGCGGCACGCGTGATGTCCACGGGCGTGCCGCGGGAGGTTACGCCCATCCGGACGCAGTCGTCCGGGTCGGAATCAACGCAGCGGATCTGCTCGAAGCAGGAATCTCCCGCCAGGTGCCGCATCTCTTCCTCGCTGTGGCGGCGATGGCTTCCGCGCGCGAAAACCAGCGTAATATCCTTTGCCGCGGCGCCGGCAGCGAACAGCTCGTCCAGGATATACGGCATGACAAACGCCGTCGGCATGGGGCGGGTGATATCGCTGGTGACAACGGCCACACGCTCGCCGGGCCGGACAAGCTCTCTCAGCCGCGGGGTCCCGATGGGGGAACGGAGCGCCAGAGCCACCGCCTGCGAGTCTGTCAACGTATGCGGAATGTCTTCGGGCAAAAGGATATCCCGGACCCTGCCGTCCGGAATCTCAACACATTGCGCGGAATCGCCGAACCCAAGTTGAATGATCATGCTGTCCCTCCCGGTCAACACGTGATGGCGGCATTCAGTTCCAAGGCGAACAGCAGCCGACGACGCGTACAGAAAGTTCCGTTCTGATTTCCCGTCCTTTGCTGTCACGTTCTGCCCTGCGGAGGCGGAACCCGCTGTTCACTTTCATTCTAAAAACCGGGCGCGGGATTGCAATTCCGATTGCGGGCGGACCGATTCCCCTTTGGAATGGATCTTTTCGAAAGACCGGCGCGGGGAAGAGCGCTGAAGGATATGGAAAAGCCCGGCCGATCGCTTTCCCCGCAGCAGGAAAGCGATCGGCCGGGCTGATATCCCGACGGCGATTATGAATTTAAATTTTCTCAGCGAGGGCAGCGGCCCGGGCGCATCCATCCGTTTTTTCGATCGCGCCCGCTTCCAGTACGCCGGGGACAAGCACCTCGCCCACCATATTCCAGTTCATCAGGGCGGCGGAGCGTTCGATGGGGACGCGGACGCCGTCCATGACGCTCATATCCTCTTCCTCACAGCATGTGATCAGAGCGCATTCTTTCCCCGCGATGTCCTTTCCTCCCACGACCAGCGAGAACAGCTTGTCGATCACGCCCTTGATCTGCGCGGGAATGGAATACCAGTAGACCGGCATGGAGAAAACGACCGCACCGGCGTCCAGCACGGCGGGCGCGATGAGATTGAAATCATCGTCAAAGGAACACGCCTTGCCGGTTTTGTAGCAGGTCTCACAGGCATGGCAAAAACCGATGTTCATAAAGGATGTGTCAAACCGCTCCACACTGTGCCCCTTTGCCTCCGCGGCCTTCACGAATGCCTCTGTCATGGCAAAGCTGTTCCCTTTTTTGCGGGGGCTGCCGGTAATCAAGACGATTTTCTTGCTCATAATCATACGCTCCTTGCCGTAATTTCGATTTCCGGGGTCATGCGCCTTTCCGGCGGCGACCTTTGACATTTCGTCGTCATTCCGCTATCATAATAACCGACGCGGGCGTTTTTAACAAGTACGCACAATTAAGATATATACTATCTCGGAGGATAGCGTCATGGGAACCAACCGTATTTCCGACTGCAGCCTGGGAGACACCGGCTTCAATTACACGATGTCTCTGATTCAGGGCAAATATAAGATGTTGATTCTTTATACCCTGATGGAGTTCGGGGTCGTCCGTTTTAATGAAATGAAAAAGTACATCGGGACGATCACCTTCAAAACCCTCAGCTCGACGCTGAAGCAGTTGGAGGCGGACGGACTGATCATACGAACAGAATATCCTCAGATCCCGCCGAAAGTCGAATACAGTCTCTCGGAACGCGGAAAATCCCTCATGCCGATCCTTGATCAAATGTGCGAATGGGGAGATCAAAACCGGTAGGAACGGCATCCGGGAAACAGCAAACGCGGAGCGGCCCTTAGTGGGCGGCTCCGCTTTTTTATCGGTCTCGGGCATTCATTCCGCGCAGGCTGCTTTGATGACTGCCGCAGCCCGTTCCAGCAGCTCCATCGGGATATTCAGCGCCGGAAGCAGGCGCACCCGATCCTTCGCGGTCAGGCACAGCACGCCGTTTTCCATGCAGGTCTTCACGACCTCCGCTGCGGGCTTTGCGTCCGGCTTGATGCCGATCATCAGGCCCATGCCGCTGACGGACTCGACGCCAGGGGCGCCGGCGAACTGCGCAAAGAGGTATTCGCTCTTTTTCCGCACCTCTGCCAGCAATGGTTCGTCGATGCGGCTCAGAATGCTGACCGCGCCGGCGCAGCAGACAGGGTTCCCGCCGAAGGTGGAGCCGTGGTCGCCGGGCGCAAACACATCCGCGACCTTCTCCCCCAGCAGCGCGCAGCCCAGCGGCAGCCCGCCGCCGAGGCCTTTCGCAGTTGTAACAATGTCCGGCTCAATGCCATAATTCATGTAGGAATAGAGCTGCCCGGTGCGGCCGTTGCCGGTCTGCACCTCGTCGATGATCAGCAGGATGTCGTTCTCCCGGGCCGCCGCTGCGACGCCCTTTACAAAGTCCGCGTCCAGCACGTTGACGCCGCCCTCGCCCTGAATGCACTCGATGAGGATGGCCGCGCACTTATGGGCCGCCATCTGCGCCTTCGCGTCGGCCAGATCGTTCGGCTGAACATGGGCGAAGCCGGGCGTCAGCGGCTGATAGAGCTCATGATAGTGCTCCTGGCCCGTGGCGGCCAGCGTCGTGAGCGTCCGGCCGTGGAAGCTGTTCCAGAGCGTGAGGATCGTGCTGTATTCCGCTCCCTTGTGCTCGGCCGCCCATTTCCGCGCAGCCTTGATACCGCATTCGTTGGCCTCCGCGCCGGAGTTGCCGAAGAAGACCTTTTTCATGCCGGTCTTCTCACACAGCAGCCTGGCGAGTTTTACACAGGGTTCGGTGTAATAGAGGTTCGACGTGTGCTGCACAAGGTCGAGCTGCGCCGTCACGGCCTTTTTCCATTCCGGGTCGCCGATGCCGAAGGCGTTCACGGCGATGCCGCTGCCCATGTCGATATAGTCCCTGCCGTCCGCATCTGTCAGGATGCTGCCGTGTCCGGAGACGATCTCCACCGGGAAACGGGCATAGGTATTCGCAATATAGGTTTTATCCAGTTGTTTCAGATCATTCATTGTTTTCGTCCCCAATCACCATGGTCCCGGCGCCCTCGTCCGTCAAAAGCTCCATCAGGATCGCGTGGGGCACCCGACCGTCCATAATAATTACCTTCCTGACGCCCATGTGGATGGCGTCGATGCAGCACTCCACCTTGGGGATCATGCCGCCGGAGATCACGTTCCGGCGGAACAGCTCCGTGGCCTCCGGGATCGTGAGTTCCGGGATCAGCGTGGAGGGATCGCCCGGATCCCGCAGGATCCCCGCGATGTCCGTCATCATGATGAGACGCTCCGCGCCCAGCGCGCCCGCGATCCAGGCCGCCGCGGTGTCGCCGTTGATGTTGTACGCGTTGCCCTCGTCGTCGCAGCCGATGGTGGAGATCACCGGGATGTAGCCCTTCTCCAGCAGATCCATGACGGGCTGGATGTTGATCTTCGTAATGGAGCCCACATAGCCGAGGGCAGCGTTTTTCATCTTCGCCTCGATGAGCTTGCCATCCATGCCGGAAATCCCGACGGCGTTGCCGCCGTTACGCTCCAGCAGCGTCACGAGCCCCTTGTTGACCTTGCCGGCCAGCACCATCTGAACGATGTCGACGGTCTCGCGGTCCGTGACGCGCAGCCCGTCCACAAATTCCGGCTTTTTCCCGAGCCGGTCCATGAGTTCGCTGATCTCCGGGCCGCCGCCGTGCACCAGCACCACGCGGATCCCGATGAGCCAGAGCAGCACGATGTCCTCCATGACCTGATGCTTCAGCTCCGCGTTCACCATGGCGTTCCCGCCGTATTTGACGACGACGATCTTGCCGCTGTACTTGCGGATATACGGCAGTGCCTGGGTCAGGACCCGCGCCCGCTGCGCGTTGGAGAAATTGTCGTTCTCGATGCTCATGTCCTGTAATCTCCGTTGATTCTGATGTATTCATAGGTGATGTCACAGCCCCAGCAGGTGCATGCGCTCGCCCCTTCTCCCATCGCGATCCGGATCACGACGTCATGCTCCGTGAGAATCTTCTTTGCCAGATCCTCGTCGAAGGCGATGCCGCGCCCCGCGGCGCAGACCGGGATCTCCCCCGCCGCGCTGGCAAAGCCGACGTCCACCTTGTCCGGGTCAAACTGTTCCCCGGAATAGCCCATGGCGCACAGCACGCGGCCCCAGTTGGCGTCGGCGCCGAAGATGGCGGCCTTCGTCAGCGTGGAGGAAATGACCGCCTTGGCGATCGCCTCTGCGCTCCCCTCGCTTGCTGCGCCGGTCACCTCGCAGGTGATGAGGTGCTTCGCGCCCTCGCCGTCGGAGGCCATGGCGATCGCCAGCGGGATGCAAACCGCTTTCAGCGCTTCGACAAACGCGGCGTAGTCGGCGTTCTTCTCCGTGATCTCCGGATTGCCCGCCAGGCCGTTTGCCATGACGCAGAAGGTGTCGTTGGTGGAGGTGTCGCCGTCGACGCTGATGCGGTTGAAGCTGACTTTCACGGTCTCCAGCAGCGCTTCCCGGATCATCTCCGGGGAGATGGCGCAGTCCGTCGTGACAAAGCAAAGCATCGTTCCCATATTCGGGTGGATCATGCCGGAGCCCTTCGTGATGCCGCCGACGCGGACGGTCTTCCCGCCGATCTTTGTCTCCAGCGCCAGCTCCTTCTTTCTGGTGTCCGTCGTCATGATGGCGTGCGCCGCGGCGTCCGAGCCCTCCGGCGCTGCAGAGACGGAGGCATAAAGCGCCGGGATTCCCGACACGATCACACCGACGTTCAGTTCCTGCCCGATCACGCCCGTCGCCGCGCAGATCACGTCCTCCGCAGCACAGCCGACGGCCTTGGCCACGGCGGCGCAGATCGTCTCCGCGTGCTGTTCGCCGTTCGGCGCGCAGGCATTGGCGTTTCCGCTGTTGACAAACGCAGCCCGGGCGATGCCGTTCGCGAGATGGGCCTTGTCCACATGGATGTGGGCAGCCTTCACCGCGTTGGTCGTATAGACCGCGGCCGCGCTGCAGGGCGTCTCCGAGACGATCAGCGCCACGTCCTTTTTCTCCGTGTTGTGGGATTTCACGCCGACGTGGATGCCGCCGGCCGCAAATCCCTGCGCGGCGCAGACGCCGCCTTCGATCGTTTTCCAGTTTCCCATATTCTCTCCTTATAGCACCAGGCCTGCGGTGGGCTCCATGCCCAGCGCAAGGTTCATATTCTGGATCGCGGCGCCCGAGGCGCCTTTGCCGAGATTGTCGAACAGCGCCGTGACCGTGCACCGCTCGTCATTGCCTGCGACGATGAGTTCCAGAGCGTCCCGCCCGGCCATCGCATTGCCGTAAATCTTCCCGTACGCTGCGGTCCCCGCCTCGTCCGCGACATGCACGAGCGCCTGGCCCGCATAAAAGTCCGCCAGCGCCTCCCGAAGCTGCCGCAGCGTCTGTATGCCGCTGAGCTGCGCGATGTGCAGCGGCACTGTCGTCGCCATCCCCTTGAAATAGTCGTCCACAATGGGGCAGAACACCGGTGCATGCTTCAGTCCGCAGACCTGAACGATTTCGGGGATATGCTTGTGCGACTGGCCGAGGGCATAAATCCCGGGTCCGGACAGCAACGCGTCCCGGTCCGCCGCCTCATAATCGGCAATCATGCTCTTCCCGCCCCCGGAATAGCCCGTGAGAGAGAAGCAGCTCAGCAGCGCGTCCGCGCTCAGCAGCCCGCCAGCAACCAGCGGGTAGACGGCGCTGATGAACCCCGTGGCATGACAGCCTGGGTTGGCGATGCGCTTCGCCGAGGCAATGGCGGATTGCTTTCCCAGCTCGGCGAAGCCATAGACCCAGTCCGGGTCGGTCCGGTGGGCTGTGGAGGTGTCGATGACGCAGGTGTCCGGGTTTTTGACAAAGCCCGCCGCTTCGACGGCGGCGGCGTCCGGCAGGCAGAGAAAAACAATGTCCGCGCCGTTGATCGCGTCCGCGCGCGCCTCCGGATCCTTTCGCTGCGGCTCCGGCAGCGTCACGATCTTCAGATCGCGCCGCGCCGCCAGACGCTCCCGGATCTGCAGGCCGGTCGTCCCGCTGCTTCCGTCGATAAATACCTTCGTCATGGGCCTCCCACTCCTTGTATGGCTATTATTGAATATTATACGCATAATATTCAATTAGTCAACTAATTTTCCGCATTATATTCAATTATCGTGAATATTCAGAAAATCGCGCCTTTGTTTTTCCCCTTCCTTGTCGTTTTTGACAAGTGTGACAGGGAAAACCGCAGCGGCTTTCCATAACCGCTGCGGTTTCATTCTCGCTGATGCAGTGTTTTACCGGCGCTTCCGCTGCGCCAGCTGACGCAGCTTGAGATCCGTGCGATAGAAATCCTTGAAGGTGCAGCCCGCCCGGCCGCCGCCGGCGCAGGCACAGGCGCAGGCACAGGCGCAGGACGCGCAGGCGCAGGCGCAGGAGCTGTGGGCGCAGCCGCCGCCGCGGGAGGAGCCCCCGCTGCTGCCCGAGCCGCCGGAGGACACGTGATGCACGACGGGGATGTTGACGACGTTGACCCGGACATAGGTATCCGGCGCGGAGGAATAGCGGTACTCGCCTTTTGTCTTATACTTCAGCGCTTCCTTGTCCTCATCCGGGACATTTTCCTCCTTGAGGACCTCCTCGCTCTTCACATAGCTTCTGCCGCAGTGCGAGCAGACGGTCTCACCCTCGCCGCGCGGGGCGCCGCAGCCCTGGCAGACCGGATAATAGGTAACCTTGGTACGGGTGATCTTTGTTTTTGTTTCGCCGCCGAACTTTGCGCTGCGATTAAACGCGTCCTTCACCTTTTTGGCGAGCCAGATCGGAATCCCGATCATGGCGACCAGCACCACAAATCCGCCGAAGGCGGCGCCGTAGTCGTTGCCGTCGTTGCCGTTATAGATCTCGCCGCCTCCGTTGCGCTCGCCGGGCTGATAGATTGACGTTTCCTCGTTGAAGCTTCTCGCGTCGTTGGGATAGTTGACACGCACGCTGAAGGTCTCCCCGGGCGCAAGCGACGTTGTCCATACATTGTAACCGTCTTTGATCAGGCAGTCCGGCGACCAGCTTGCGACCCCGTCGCTTGCCCAGCGGACAGTCAGATTGTTCACCGCGATCTCGTCAAACCAGCCGGGCGTAAATACATAGGCCGTTTGGCCGTCCTGGTACAGGTTCATCTGATACATATAGTCCTGAACGACGGCAAAATCGAAGCCGACGGTCTCACCCGCGTGATAGGCCCGGTCAAAATCGATGCGGACGCTGCTGCCATTTTCGCCGGAGTAGCCGATGGCCCCGATCGTGTCGCTCAGCGGCTCGATGCTGCGATACTCGCCGTTCGGGATGCCGACGGTGATCCACTCCAGCGCGCCGATGTCATCCCGAAGGACCTTCCAGTCGATGTGGTAAACCAGATTGACGGTGCCGTCGTCGTTGACGTCGGCGGTGATCTCATAATTGAGGATCTCGTCCGTGGGATCGGCCGCCCGCGCCGGGGTGCACAGCAGGACAAGGCAGATCAGGAGCGCCGGCAAAAGCAAAACTCTCTTCCTTCTCATTCACACGTCCCCCTTTCCCCGCGGCGCAGCGGGCAGACGCCCAGCATCCTTGCCGATTCCGCCCGGCGATCCGCACAGGCGGCGCCGTCCCAGATCTCCGCCCACTCGTCCGTCAGCAGATTGCCCAGGACGTCGGAGGAAAGCCAGCTCTGGCAGGGCACGACATTGCCGCCGGGAGTGACCGCCATATTGCTGAGGCAGGCGCCGCAGCTCGGAACACTGATGCCCAGCTCCTCGCAGAACTCCGGCTCCACCCAGCCGGGCGAGGTAAAGCTGATCTCCATGCCGTTGGCGTAGCAGTATTCCACCGCGTCGCGCAGAACGGATTTGATTTCCTCCGTCGACAGCTGCAGGGCTTCCGACGGCGAAAGCGCCGCCGCGCCGGTGGTAATGAGGCCGGAGCAGGTGACGTAGCGCACGCCCTTTTCATGCAGGTATTCCAGCGTGGCGCGATAGTCCCGGTTCCGGGTGCACAGCGGCGTGTTGACGCTGAGGTTGAGCCCGGCGGCCAGCGCGTTGTCGATGCCCGCCGCCGTCAAGGCGAAGCCCTCTGCGCCGACCAGCGCGTTGTGAACGGCCGGATCGGCGCTGTAAAACGTGATCTGAACGCTGTCCAGCGAGGCCGCGCGCAGCGTTTCGCAGTATTCCGGCGTCAGCGCGATGCCGTTGGTGTTCAGCCGCGTGACAAACCACGCCGCATACCCGATCAGCTCCGGCAGATCGGGGCGCAGCGTGGGCTCACCGCCGGTGAACGTCAGCTGCGGAATGCAGGCCTCCCTGCAGCGGTCGATGACCTTCTTCCATGCGTCGGTGTCGAGCTCCGCCTCCTCGGCGTGGGGCTGGCCGGCGGCGTAGCAGTGGATGCATTTCTGATTGCAGTGCCAGCGCCCGCCGCGCGTCATGGCGCTGACCATCAGATCCATCCGGTGCGGGGCGCGCATATACGGGGCGTAGTCCCCGAGGCTCAGGAACGGAACATCCTCCGACGGCGTCTCGCCCCTGGCGATCCGGCGGAAGGCGTCCATGATCCTGTAAACGTCGCCGCGGATCCGTTTGCCGCTCAGCAGCGGATATACCTTTCGCACCGCGCGGCAGGTCTGCTTCATGATCAGCTCCACATCCGCGTCGCTGACCGGGCGGCCTGCGTAGCAATTGACCTCCTCGATAAAGCAGGCGAGCAGGATGGTCCAGGCGGTCCCCACCGGGATGATGTCCTGGCCGTTGAGGATCGCGACGCTGAGGCCGTCCCCGTCGGGGCGGGGCGGTACGAGATGGATGCGCACAACGCCGGGTCCTTCCGGGTTCAGCGTCGTGTGCTGTACGCCCGTAAAGTGTTCGCGCATCCAGCGCGTCTCCCTGTCTTTGATGCTCATTTGCGATATCAACTCTTTTCTCATAATCGGGGTTTCTTGTCCTCAAACGGACCAATTTTGTTCCTTAATTATATTACAACAGGCCATCTCTGGCAATCCCCTTTCAATTTTTGCGTTTTAATCAAAATGAACGCAAGGAATTTCTTGCTTTTCCGACAGAAATGCGCTATGCTGTTAGCGGGATTTTGGGATCCTTATCGCATACCGAATGAAATCACGGAGGAATGCATCATGGGTAAATTTGTGATCAAGCAAGCCAAGACCGGCTTTATGTTCAACCTGAAGGCCGGCAACGGCGAGGTCATCGCCACCAGCGAGATCTATACCACGCTGGACGCCTGCAAGAACGGCATCGCCAGCGTTCAGAAGAACGCTCCCATTGCCGCCATTGAGGATCAGACGGCCAAGGATTTCCAGACCGAGAAAAACCCCAAATTCGAGGTCTACGCCGACAAGCGCGGCGAGTTCCGTTTCCGCCTGAAAGCTGCCAACGGCCAGATCATCGCCACCGGCGAGGGCTATAAGGCCAAGGCCAGCTGCCTCAACGGCATTCGGTCCATCGTCAAGAACGCGCCGGAAGCCTCCGTCGTAACCGAGGAATGAGCCGGAACCCCGAACCACAGATATAAAACACCCTGCGGCCGCGTGCCGCAGGGTGTTTTATATCGGATCGCAGGCGATCAACAGAATTTTTCGATGGCCTTCTGGAATTCTTCAATGGCCTCCATATCTCCGTCCTGCACCGCGTGGGTGATGCAGTGCGTGATGTGTTCGTTGATAATCTCCTTGCCGAGGCCGGTGAGGGCGGAGCGGGTGGCGGACAGCTGCATCAGCACGTCGGCGCAGTCCTGGTCCTCCTCGATCATCCGTTTTACGTGCTGCAGATGCCCGATCACCCGGGAAAGCCGGTTCAGCTGGCGCTTCTTCTCCTCCGGGGAGTGGTGATGAGAGAGGTGGGAATGCGCATGGCCAGGCCTCTGCTCCTGCGGGCGCTCGTTTTCGTGTGCATAGCTGTGTTCGTCGACGTGTCCCATGGGCGTTCCGTCCTCCTTTCAAGGTTTTGAACAGTATAAATGATTTTGCCGCGCTTCGCAAGCCCCGGAGGGGGATATCACCATCTGCCCTTCATCGCGTTCAGGAGGACATCGCCGACAACCGCGATGTCCTCCGCGCTGAAGGCAGCGGAGAAATTGTCGGAAAAGAGGATCTGTGCGGTCGGGCGGAACTCCTCGTCCCCCTCCCACAGGATCAACCGAACGGACAGCCCCGGGAGGAACGGCAGATCGTAAGAGCGGTCCCCGCTTCCGGCCGCCTTTCCCGCGACGCGAGCGCACGCGCTGTCAAACCCTGGCAGATTGCTGCCGTAAGTCCCGGCCAGCCGCAGGATGCAGCGGCCCCGGAACTGCTGGGCATAGACGTTGCCCCAAGGCATGTCCGTATAAGCCAGGAGCTTTCCCCCGGGCGGCACCAGCGTCCCCTCAAGGAGGAGCCGCGCCAGCAGGATGCGGGTATTGGGCGCCGTTTCCCGCCCGTCGTCTTCGAAGCGGGCGGCCATCTCCGGCCATGAGACCGTCACCGGGCGGCCCAGCAGCGTCAGGAGAAATTTCCCGTCGGTGTAAGGAACGCGGCTGCGCTCGCTCAGCGCCTCCGGATCCGCCGCCGCGAAGACGGTCTTATAATGTTCCATCGGAACACCGACCTTGTGATCTGCAACTTCCATAAGCCTACTCCGAAAACAGATGCGCGTCCGTGTGGGGCACAAAGCAGGCCGCCACGAACTCGTCCATATAGCCCGGATGCGTGGAAAGCTCAATATAGGTCATGTTCCGCCCGATCTCGAAGACCTTCTCCGTCGCCTCGTCCGAGAGGAGCATTGCGCAGGCGCCGGTCAGAGAGGAGTTTCCAATATAGCTGTATTCTTCCAGCGGCTGGTATGGAAGCATCCCGATGGAAATGGCCTTGGCAATGTCGATGCCGCTGCCGATGCCGCCGGCGATGATGATCTGCTCGATATCGTCCACCGTCATGTCAAGGCTCTCCAGCATGGTCCGGATCGCGGAAAAGATTGCGGCCTTGGCGCGGATGAAGTTGTCCAGGTCGCTCTCATCCAGCGTGATATCGCTTCCCGTGGCGCTTTCGTCGGCAAAGGCAAGCACATAGGCCGCGCCGCCGTACTGGTCATAGCGGACGCGGCGGCCCTCCCGGACAAACTTGCCCTGGGCGTTGATGATGCCGCAGCGGAACAGCTCGCTGATGATGGAGATGAGGCCGCTGCCGCAAAGCCCCAGGGGCTTGTCGCCGTCGATGATGCTGAGCTGCGGCTCCATGGTCTCCGGGTCGATGGTGCAGGAGTCCACGGCGCCGCGGGTCGCGCGCATGCCGCAGCTGATGTCGCCGCCCTCAAAGGCAGGCCCGGCAGAGCAGGCGCAGCAGAGCATGTAATCCTCGTTGCCGAAGACCAGCTCGCCGTTGGTGCCGAGGTCGATGAACAGCGTCATTGCGCTCGTATGCCAGAGCATGGCGGGCAGCACGCCCGCGCTGATGTCGCCGCCGACATAGCTTCCGACGTTGGGCGCGAAGATCACCGGCGCGTCGGCACGCGCGGGGATTCCCAGCTCTCCGGCGGTCTTGCCGTGCAGTTCGAGGAACTCCGGTACATATGGCTCAAGGCGGATCGTCTGCGCATCCGCGCCGACGAAGAGGTGTTCCATCGTGGTGTTGCCCGCGATGACGATGCGGGAAATCTCCCCGGGGGTCTTCCCCGCGCCGCGGCACAGGCTTTCGAAGATCGGGATCAGCGTTTCCTCCCGGACCGCGTGGCGCAGCCGCTCCACGCCGCCGGGCTTGGACTGCTGGATGATACGGTTGATGACGTCCGCGCCGAAGCGGATCTGCCCGTTGCCCATGCTTGCCTTTGCCAGCACTCTGCCGTCCGCAAGATCCAGCATCGCGGCGGTGACGGTGGTCGTTCCGATGTCGACGGCGACGCCGACGCCCGTCTCGCCGCAGCCTCTGGCGATCCCGGAATCAAAGATCCGTGCGATCGCGGTCTCATAACGGGCCAGCTCTTCCGGAGAGCTGAGATCTGCGGTCTTGATGTTGTTGCGGAATGCGCTGGCGGACATGGGCACCCAGATCACGGCGTCGCTGTGGATCGTGCTCTGGCAGGAAAGGCGCCACTGGGCGTCGTAGTCCTCCTGGCTCAGATGCGGGTTCTTCTCCACCTCCAGCGAGCCGGAGATCAGCTTCACGCGGCATTTGCCGCAGGTGCCGTTTCCGGCGCAGGGCGCGTCGATGGCGACGCCGCAGCGGCGCGCCAGCTCCAGCAGGTTCTCTCCATGCTCGGCCTGCACCTTGACATCCGCGCTGTTCTCAACCTTGAAAACGATCGTATAAGACATGAATTCTTCTCCTTTTTAAAGGATGATCGCATATACCGCCGATTCCCCCCCACGCGGCATGTGCCGTCATCCTTCCGGATTTGCGGTCAACTTTGAAATGCCCCGGGAAAGCCCGTGCTTTCCCGGGGCAGGCACTGTCGGTTACCGGATCTTACATGATGGGATCCATCGTCAGAACGGGATGGCCTTTCTCGGTCAGGAAGGCGATCAGTTCCTCCGGATCGGTGGTAACGGTCTCATCGGCGATCATGTCGCAGAAATTGTCGATGCCGTAGAGTTCCTTGGCTGACTTGTTGATCTTCGGGGCCAGATCGTCCTTCAGTTCCTTGGTCATCCAGACGATGCGCTCCAGGCCGCCCTCAGCGCGGATGAATTTCTTCGAGGCGATAAAGTTGCGGCCGTGGCCCATGAAGCCCGGAGTCTGAACGCCGCCGCCGGTCATGGAGGCGAGCTCGCCGAAGGGCATTCCGGTGGGCGTCATACCGGTGTACTCACGGTTGACGATCACAACGCCGCCGCTCATCGGCTCGATGCCGCAGATGCATTCAAAGCAGCCGCAGGAGGTCATCGGATCCTCGATCAGCGAATAGAGCGTCACGCGCTCCATCGCACCGTGGGTCGCCTCGGCAACAGCCTGGTTGACGGTCTCGTAAGCGCCCAGGCGCTCGTCGGTGCAGCCGGTCTTGGCGATGGGACGGCTGGGGCCGGTGGGAGCCAGCTGATAGGACGCCTTGGCGTCCAGCCAGGACACGGCGCCGCACAGGCCGAGACGCTCCGGGGTGACGACGCAGCAGTGGCTCGGCGCAAAGGACTGGCAGAGCGTGCAGGTGTAGAAGGTGTCGACGCTTTCGTCGGTCAGGGAGGCCAGACGGTCGTCACGGGCGCGGTAGCGCGGGAAGCAAACCTCCTCAAGGGCCTTCTCAACCATGGCGGTATCGGTGCAGATGGTTATCTGGCACTTGTCGACGACCTCGCCGAAATCGGTGCGGATCATGGAGTAGAGCACCTCGCCGAAGTCCTTCAGGCGAAGGCCGCGCTCCCAGCTGTTCTTGCTGATGCGGATGCGGAGCAGGTTGCGCTGGCCGGTGTGCATCACGCCCTCGATATAGTTGTACCAGGTGTGGATCTTGCGCTCGATGACGGGCTCGAAATCGGGCTGCATCTTCGCGCCGGCGACGTCCACCAGCGTGGCGATGGACATGCGGGTCAGCTCTTCGGAATGCTCCGGAACCTCCGGCCCGAGGATGGTGATCTTGTGGTCCTCGATCTCCTCCGCCGGCTTCATGGTGACCAGCTCGGCGGTCTTGCTGTGGTCGGAGTCAAACTCGACATAGGTGTCCTTTTTGCGGATGATCTCGCCCTCAAACGCTGCGGCGAAGCCCACCGGCAGGGAGACGGCTTTCGGCTTGACCTTGATGTTGCGCAGCTCCAGAGATGTCTCGACGATCTTGCTGTGATCGGTCTCGGAGACCAGAGCACCGGGGACCTGCAGGTCGCCCAGATCGATGTCGGGGATTACGGGGAAGCCCAGCGCGATGGCACCGGCGCCGGCGGAAACCGTGATGGGATCCAGTGCGCCGAAAGTGTTCACGAACGCAGGGACGCGATCCTTGGTGTACTGCAGCAGCGCGCCGAGGTCGCCGGGAGGCACCGCGCCGAAGATCAGTGCCGCGCGGACCGCAACGGTAACCACGTGGATGACGCTGGTGATGCCGTGGCCCAGAGGCACCACGCGGAATTCCAGCCCCATGCGGACGCCCTGCTCCGCGAGTTGCTCGATCACATCGCCGATCAGGAAGGACATGATGCCTTTATCCTGATAATCTCGGACGACGGCAGCAACGTCGGCGGCGTTGTCGGCCTTGCCGATGACTACGGCCACACCGGGGATGTCGCCGGTGACAAGGGGAACGCCGAGGGAGCGGATGACGGCGTCGGGAACGAAGCCGATGCCGCTCTCATTCTCATAGGGGTTCGGGGATTCAACATACTTCAGAAGCTCAAGGATCTCCGCGCCAACAGCGGTGGCCAGGCCGGCGTTCAGCGCCGCGCCCAGGTCTTCCTGTCCGGTAATCAGCGAGCGAAGCACGCCCACGCACGCGGGCAGATCGCCCAGCGTTTTCACCTTGACGCCGGTTGCGGCGTAGATGGTGGGGCAGAAATAACCGGTTTCGGGAAACACCGCTTTCGCGTCCGCGCCGTACTTGGCGATTGCATCATTGACGCTCTGCTCGGTCAGGTCGGCGACCGTATTGGAACCGCTGTAAATCAAATCAATCAGTGCGCTCATTAAATGAATGTCCCTTTCATTTCAGATATGTTTTCGAGTCGCTGAGAATGGGAAATCGCGTGCCGGGCCGCCCGGATTACAGCTCCAGGAAAGAATCGGCGTAGAGAGAATTATTCTTGATGATGTCGGCGGACTTGATGGTCTCCATCAGGCGCGCATCGCAGGGGTTGGCAATGGCGGAGGTCAGGCCGCAGTACATCGCCATGGCGACCGTGGTGCTGTCCAGAATGGGGCGGATGTGCTTCGGGGTCATGTTGGAAACGTTGCTCAGGCCGCCGGTGGAGTTCAGGCCCATGTCGGACAGCTGCTTGATGAACTCAAGAACGTCCATCTGCTTGTCCTGCATGCCCTTGATGACCAGGAACAGGGGGTCGAACCAGAGATCCTCGGCCTCCATGCCCAGGCTCAGGCCGCGCTCGAGCATCTCCTGGCAGTACATCATGCGCTCGTCGTTGTCGGCGGGCACGCCGGCCTTGGAGCAGAGGGAGATAATGATCGCGTCGTTGGCGGCGGCCAGGTCGATGTTCTCGATGCGGTCGCCGGCGTCGGCGGAGTTGATGATCGGCTTGCCCTTGGAGCGGTTGTAGACCGAGATGCCGGCCTCGATGGCCTTCCGGTT
>Ga0079305_1001167_pt1 | contig 38779 bp, 41 predicted proteins | sample LMS_cellobiose_e_FD_79183 | JGI IMG/M metagenome (GOLD analysis project Ga0079305, IMG submission 79183) | Rumen-fistulated moose microbial communities from Alaska, USA - LMS_cellobiose_enrichment | ecosystem: Host-associated > Mammals > Digestive system > Stomach > Rumen fluid ... | reverse complement strand
GACGATGGTGGTCTCCGTGTTGATCAATGATTATAGGGTGTCCTCATAGCGCGGCAGCCTGGCCGCTTCGGTCCGGTCGCCGCATCCGCCCTGCCATACAGCCAGGCAAAAAGCCGCAAAGCCCACTATCCATCGTCTCTGTCCCATACGGCACCTCGAAAAAAGACGGGACGGGTCCCATACGTCCCGTCCTTTCGCATTTTTGTCATCTGGCGCTGTCCGCCGCCTTGCCCAGCGCCAGGTTAAAGTCCCCGACGCTGATCGTGACCGATGCGGCAAGTTCCGCGTCCTGGGGCGAACCGCTGTCGTTCACCGCAATGCCGGACAGTTCATCGGCCGTCTTGCCCAGTGCATACCGCGCGTAATTTTCCGCCTGCTGATACCATTCGAGTCCAATACCGGAAGCCTGTTTCATCCCATAGGCTTCCTTCAGCTCGTTTTTGGTCTGCGGCGCGATGTCCAGACCGGTCGTGATCTTTCCGGTTTTATCGAAGCGCACGCTCGACTGGGAGCCATCCAGAATACAGCTTGTGACACGGCCGTCCGTGCCGAACGACGCCGCCGCATAGATTGAATCCACCTGTGCGAGGCCATCCTCGGCCCCCGCGTCCTTTGATTTTGACATATTCGTCACGGTCCCCATGCCAAGCTTGTCGCCGGCTTTTGCACCGAGCGGTTTCGCGTTCGCAACCGCCTTCTCAATCGAGGCGATCCAGTCTCCGATCGAGATGGTCACCGTGGCCGCGAGTTCCGCGTCCGCCGGCGCGGTCGTTTCGGTCAGGGCAATGCCCTTGATCTCCTCAACCGTCTTCCCGGTCACATAGGCCGCCAGGGCGTTCGCCTGTTCGTACCACTCCTTGCCGATGCCCGAAGCTTTCTTCATGCCGTATTCGCCGCCCAGTTCCTGCTTGGTCCGGAACATGGCCGCCGTATCCGCCAGCAGCTTTCCCTCCTTCGAAAACGGGATCTTTGCCTGCACTGCGTCAATCTTACAGTCGACGATCCGCCCCTGTGCGTCCACAAGCACCGCCACGATGTTTGTGTCCGCCTCAGCCAGCCCGTCCTCCTCGCCAGCGTCTTTTGATTTCGCCACTGAATTGAGTATGGCCAGGCCAGTCGCGAGGCCTTTTCCGGAGGGAGGCGTCTCTGGCCTCTGTTCGGGGACAGCTTCCGGCGCGGTGGATGATGCGCTTTCCGGAGGCGCAGAGGCAAACGGCGAATATCCTTTCGGGAGATTTGATGCGCAGCCCGCCAGCATGGGCGTCGCCAGCACAAGGCTCAAAACAGCCGCCAATAACCTTTTCATGATCGATTTCTCCTTTCAGCTTTGCGAAGCAGGTTCAGCCGTTCTGCTCCGGCTGCTTTGTGGGTCCATGGTAAGCTCTGTCAAGAATTCCCGTCAATCGGGCTTCCTTTTCTTCCGGTACGCCCAGCTGTGCAACCAGCTTTATGGCGCGCTCATAATACCGTTTTGAAAGCCGCCGCGTATCGTCAAGCCCACCGCAGGCGCGCACCGTTTTGTTGAGCGCATCGCGGGAAAGCCCGCCTTGGCGGGCGCGGAGTTTAAAGTCCGCGTCCGTTTCAAGCGCTTTGATAAGCGGCAGCGTGACAACCCCCTGCTCGTAGTCCGACTGGACCGTTTTCTTTGCAGCTGCCTCATCCGATTCAAAATCGGCGCAGTCGTCGGTCAGCTGGAAGATCATCCCCACGCTGCGTCCAAGCCGTTCATAACGGCGAAGGAGCGTTTCATCCTGTGTGCAGAGGATCGCGCCGCCGTGGTAAGCCGCCTCAAAAAGCGCCGCGGTCTTGCCGCGGATGATTTTGAGATAACGCCAGACGGTCAAATCAAAATTGTAGTTGTTCATCTGCTGCTGCAGTTCCCCCAGACAGACCCGCCCCGCGAAATCCGGCAGCCGCAGGCGCAGGTATGTTTCCCGGTCGTTTGCCGCGGCCGCCGCGCGCAGCGCGAGGCTCAACAGATAATCCCCGCAGATGACAGCCGTCCGGCGGCCGAACTTGCGCTGCATGGTGGGAACGCCGCGCCGCAGACTGGCGTCGTCGATCACGTCGTCATGCACCAGTGTCGCCAGGTGCAAAAGCTCCACCGACACCGCAAAGCACACTGCATCGGCGGGGACTGTCCCGTCCGGAGCCTGCGCGCAGGCAAGCAGGCTTGCCGCGCGGATCATCTTTCCCCGCGCCTCAGCCAGATATCCGGTATAATTCTTAATGAGCCCCGGCGCTGTGGTCAGCGCGCGGCCGACCCGCGCACCGGCCGACCCCAGCGCTTCGTCAAATCCCGGGAATGGTTCGCCCCGGGCGAGATTTCTGATGCCTGCGTTTTCAATCATTGTAGAGATACCACTTTCTTACAAACCGGACATTCTTCCAGCGTTTCTTGAGCCAGGGCATCACATAGTAGTCAAGGCCGATCGTCCGTCCGCCGCCGATGAGCACTGCGATTGCCGCAAAAACCATCCAAAAGGTATTCAGGTAAAGCCCGGTGGTCATGACGAACATCACCTGCAGCACCAGCGAAGCGCCGGATGTCAGGAAGGTGAAGAGTCCTCCGATCAGCGCGAGGCCGATCAAAATTTCTGCCGCCACAACACAAATCTGCATAAACACCTGCATCCCATCGCTTGAGAGGATCACGTGATTGACAAACCAGTTTACCAGCGGGAAGTCGATCTTAAAGGCATAATCCGAGATCGTCGCATGTGTGAGGTCGGACGCGCTCACAAGCGTCACATCGAGAAAACCAAGGATGCGGTAGCTGAACACTGCCACGCCGGTCAAAACCGCTTCCCCTGCGGCGGCTGTCGCGCTCGCCACCGCATCCACCACCGCGACGGCGTTTCGCGCGCCCGCCGCGGAAAGGATCTGGTTGAAAAACTGGTTCGCGCCGCCGAAAAATCCGGTCAGCATTGGGGTGTCCATCCAGCCCTCCACGATCTTCATGACCCCTTCAAACACCCAGCAAACCCCAAGCCAGACCCGCAGCGGCACGAGCAAAAAGCTCGGCGTGCGGTTGGAAAAGTGCCCGCCCAGAAAGCTGCGGCAGTCGCGGATGGTGAAAAATTCGTGCTTCAGGTAGCTGAACACCTTGTTCCAGCCGAGCACCTGCACAAAATAGACAACGTTGATGAAATGTTTGACGAACATCGCCAAAAAGGACGGCAGGCTGAACATGTGGTTCGGGGTGCCGACCTGCGCCACACCGTAGCGTCCGCCAACCGACACCATCACGCCGTGGAACTTGGGATTGTATTCCCGCAGTTCCCCCCGCCCGGTCACAAGCGAAACCAGGTTGTGGGCAATGAGTTCAGCGCTCTGTTCGCAGTTTTCAACCATCTGCGGAACCGGATTTTGTTCGCCCTTTGGGACATACATAATATTGTCTCCCGCGACAAACACATCCGCGTGACCGGCAGCGCGCAGGTATTTATCGGTGACAACCCTGCCGCGCCGGGCGGTCTGCAGCGCTTCAGCCGCCTCTGAGACAATATCGCTCGACTCGATCCCAGCTGTCCAGATGACCGTGCCGGCCGGAAAACGTTCCACTCGGCCGTCCTCGCCTTTGAGCTCGATGTAATCTTTGCCAATGCCCGCCACGCCGGTTTCGAGCCGCACCCGCACGCCCATCTTGGCAAGCCTGCGCGCGACCTTATCCGAAAGTTTCTCCGGCAGGATGGGAACGATGCGATCGAGCACGTCAACCTCAAACATCGAGACTTCGCCAGCGTCAATTTCAAATTTTTCACAGAGCAGCGGCGCCAGTTCCGCGAGCTCCCCCGCCATCTCCACACCGGTGAAGCCCGCGCCGACCACATAGAAGGTCAGCAGCCTGCGGCGTTCGGCCGGATCGGCCTCGCGCGCGGCGCAGCGGAAAACACGCAGCAAATGCTCGTGCAGGACCACCGCGTCGTCGTAGGACCACAGGGTGTAGGAGATCTCTTCCGCACCCGGCACGCCGAAAAAGGCTGGCTTTGAGCCGGTCGCGAGAACCAGATAATCGTATGGATAAGCGCCGGCCTTGCCTGCGAGCACTCTGTTCTCAAAATCGATCGACAGGACCGAATCGAGCACGACGCGCACATTCCGTCCCGCGAATATCCGTTCCAGGCTGATTTTAATGCTGACCTCGTCCACGCGGTGCGCTGCTACTTCGTGCAGCTCGGTATACATGGTATGGAACGGATTTTTATCGATAATCGTAATTTGCACGTCCTCCTGTTTTTTCAGGCGTTTCGCCAGTTTTTTTGCCGTGAGGACACCTGCATAACCTGCGCCGACAATGACAATATTTTTCAATGCTTTCATCTCCTAACGATCGGCTGCCGGGCCGGCTGACCGGCGAAGCCACATTGGACCCTTCCTTTAGTATTCACCACGGGACGCCACCGATTCAAAACCGCGACCAAAAATCCACTGTTTCTTTTTCAAACATCCCTCACAAAAGGAGGCTTCCCCTTGTCAGGCAAAGATCTGCGCGCCTTCCTGCAGAAACTCGAAGCGCTCGGCGAGCTTTCCCGTATTAAAGCGCCGGTTTCGCCTATTCTGGAAATTACCGAGATTGCCGACCGGGTCAGCAAGACCCATGGCAGGGCGCTCCTCTTCGAAAACGTGGAGGGCTCCCGCTATCCGGTTTTTATCAATGCGGTGGGCAGCGATCGGCGTATGGCCCTTTCGCTCGGCGCCGAATCGCTTGATGAAATCGCGGACGGCCTTTCTGCCTATCTCGACTTTTCGCATTATACCTCAATCGGCGGCGTTTTATCCTTTTTGCCAAAGCTTTTGCGCCTCACCTGCTGTTTTCCGCTGCGCGTACCCTTGGGAAACGCGGCCTGTCAGCAGGTGGTCGAACGCAGCCCCGACCTTTCCGCCCTGCCGGTACTGCAGTGTTGGCCGCTCGACGGCGGGCGATTCCTCACCCTGCCGCTCGTCTTCACCAAATACCCGGACGCAAAGGTACAGAACATCGGCATGTACCGCATGCAGGTGCTCAGTAAAAACACCACCGCCATACACTGGCAGAAACACAAGGACGGCTCCGCTATCTATGAGGCGTGGCGGGCCCATGGCGGCAGGATGCCGGTTTCGGTGGCGCTCGGCTGCGGACCGGCCGTTTCCTACGCGGCGACCGCCCCGCTGCCGCCGAAGCTTGACGAGCTGATGCTTGCGGGCTTTCTGCAAAAGCGTCCGGTTACGCTCACCCGCTGCGTGACAAACGGGCTCTGGGTTCCGTGTGACGCGCAGTTCGTGCTCGAAGGCTATGTGGACACCGAAGAGGCGCCGGTCCGGGAAGGGCCGTTTGGGGATCACACCGGTTACTATTCGCTCGCGGACTGGTACCCGCGCTTTCATGTGACCTGCATCACCCGGCAAAGAAATCCCATCTACCCCGCTACGGTCGTAGGCCGTCCTCCGATGGAGGACTGTTATCTGGCCAAAGCCACCGAACGGATTTTCCTGCCCATCCTGCGGATCTCAATACCGCAGCTCGCGGATCTGAGCCTGCCGTTCCCGGGCGTTTTCCACAACTGCGCGGTCGTATCGGTGAAAAATGATTTTCCCGGCGCGGCGCGCACCGTGATGAACGCAATTTGGGGAATGGGACAGATGCGCTGTACCAAGCTCATCGTCGCGGTGGATGCCGGGGTCGACCCGAGCAGCTACGATGCGGTCGTTTCAGCCATCCTGCAAAATACCGATTTTGAAAAGGACCTGGTCATTTCAATGGGCCCGCTCGACGCGCTTGACCACAGTTCGGACCAAGCGCTCTACGGCGCCCGGCTCGGCGTGGATGCGACGCGCAAGCCGGGCGCACGCATCCGCACCGGTAAGCTTCATTTTCTGCCGGTACAAAAATCCGCCGCAGGGGATGGGAAGCGCGCCGCCGAAGCCTTCCTGCGAAGCAGCCCGGATGTAAAGCTCGCGGTCGCGGTCGATGACACGGTGAATCTTTGCAACCGTCAGGAAGTGCTCTGGCGCGTATTTAATAACATCGACGCGGCCCGTGACCTCACGGTCGAAAACGGACGCGCGGCGCTCGACGCAACCACCAAACTGCCGTCAGAAGGGCTCACCCGCCCGTGGCCGCAGGACATCATGATGTCCCCTGATATCCGTGAGCAGGTCGACCGGCGCTGGGAAGAATACGGGCTTTGAATCTCTTTGAACGGAAGGCGAAACGATGAATCCGATTAAAAAACTGATCCGAAAGCTCCATGATTACGGTAAGCTCGTGATGTTTGGCCACACGGTGTTCTCCCTGTCGTTCGGGCTGGTGGCTCTGCTTGCCGCGTCAGACGGTAGGCCGCTGCCGCGGGTCGTCTTTTGGGCAACCGCCGCCTTTCTCGGCGCGCGCGCCGGCGCGAACGCCTTGAACCGCGCGGTGGACGCGAAGATCGACGCAAAGAATCCCCGTACCGCGAACCGCCAGATCCCACGCGGCGAAATCTCGGTGGCGGAGACGGTAATTTTTACGCTTCTCTGTTTCGCGGGGATGGTTCTTGGCGCCTATATGCTGAACCCCCTCTGCCTTGTCCTGTCGCCCGCCGCGCTTTTCCTCATGTTCATCTATTCCTACACAAAGCGGTTCACCTGGCTGTGTCATCTGGTGCTCGGCGTGACCTGCGCCTGCGCGCCGGTGGGCGCGTGGCTCGCGGTGACCGGCCGGTTTTCTCTGCCGCCGCTGCTGCTCGGAGCAGCAAACTGCTTGTGGACCGCCGGATTCGACATCATTTACGGCTCGCAGGACTACGATTTTGACAAAGCGAACGGATTGCACTCGATTCCGGTGCGCTTCGGGATCAAAAGTGGGCTTCGCATCAGCACCGGTTTCCATGTAGCTGCGCTCGGCTGTCTTGCCGCCTTCGGCCTTATTTCCCCGCTGATGGGCCCGCTTTACGGTACGGGGCTCCTGGTGATCGCCGGGCTCATGGCGGTGCAGCACCGGCTTGTTTCGCCAGGACGGCTCGAAAACGTGACCTTTGCATCCTACAGCGTCAGTCAGCTCACCAGCCTCACGCTGCTCTTGTTCGGCGTGCTCGACATCTATCTTTGAAAGGAGCCTTTCCCATGCGGTTTTTGCGCGTTTCCCTCGCCCTGCTGCTCACGGGGCTCTCGGCCTTCTCTCTCTTCTCCTGCGGCAAGCAGGAGGAAGCCGGCGCGCTGCGCGTCGGGGTCATGTATTCCTCGGACGTCATCCCGCTCGCGGTTATGAAAAACCAGAAGCTCGATGAGAAGCATGGCGTAAATTTGGAGATGCAGATTTTTTCCTCCGCGAAAGACCGCGACGCGGCGCTGCAGGCGGGCGAGCTTGACGGGGTTTTCACCGACTTTGTAGGCATATGCATCTACCAGAACGCCGGACTGGACGTGAAGATCACCGGCATGACCGACGGCGACTACCTGCTGCTTGCCGGACCAGGCACCGGGATCACTTCGCTTGCCGGCGCCGCAGGAGGGCGGATTGCCATCTCGGAAAACACCCTGATCGAATATGCGCTCGACACGATCCTCACACAGGAGGGCTATACGCCTGATTATCTGCGCAAGGAGCTCGTCCCGCGCATCCCCGACCGGCTTGAAATGCTGCGCGCCGGCGGCGTGGAGCTCTGCCTGCTTCCTGAGCCCTTCGCCACCATCGCAAAGCGGGACGGCGCCGCGCTGCTCGGCAGTGCGAACGCAGCCGGCCTCTATCCGGCGGTTTCGGCCTTCACGCGGGACGCGATCAGAGAAAAAGCGGATCTGATTAAAAAGTTGTACAGCGCCTATGACGAAGCGGTGGATTATATCAACGAAACGCCGGTATCGGAATTTGAATCGGTGGTGATTGAAAGCGCGGGCTTCCCGGAGGAGCTCGCGGGCGGCATTGAATTGCCGGTTTTTCGCAAAAATGCCCCGCCCAGCGAGAGGGACCTGGCCGCCGCAATCGCATGGGCTTCCCGAAAAGGGCTCTGCGATGCGACCCTCACCCCCAAAAGCCTGCTTGGCAGGCTTTCCTAGGCAGCGCGCCATGCTTACAGTGGAAAATCTGCGGGTGGGCTATCCCCGCGCGAAAGCACCGGTCATCGACGGGCTTTCGTTCAGCCTGTCCTCCGGCGGCGTACTGGCGGTTTTAGGGCCGTCCGGCTGCGGCAAAACAACGCTCCTAAACCTGCTTGGCGGGACAATGGCACCGCAGGCAGGTTCGGTTTCCTTCTCTGGAAAGCCGCTCACACCCGAAAAAGTATCCATCGGGCTTATCCCACAGCATTACGGCCTGCTCCCCTGGAAAACCGTCCGGGAAAATATCCGATTCTGTTCGGATTTGCGCGGAAATACGGATGAAACCGCGCTACAAAAACTCTGCGCACGGCTTGGCCTGCTGCCGCTCCTTGGCCGGTATCCGCGGGAATTGAGCGGCGGACAGGCGCAGCGGACCGCGCTGGCGCGCGCTTTGCTTATGCAGCCGCAGCTTCTGCTGATGGACGAACCGTTCGCCGCGCTTGACGCGGCCGCGGCCTGGCACGCAAAGCTCCTCTGCCAGAATCTGCTCGCCGAATGCGGCGCGACTGCAATTATCGTCACTCACCGGCCCGAAGAAGCACTTTTCCTCGCCGGGCAGATCGCGGTGATGCAGCCGGGCGGGCGGTTCCGCCTCGTCGCCGAAAATCCCTGGAGAGGGATTGACGGCTGCGATGCTCCCGGCTTCCACACTTTTTCACGGCGGCTGCGGACGGCGCTTTTGCAGGCCGCCGGAGAGGGAGGGGGGAATTTTTGAAAAAATGCGTGTGTTTTCTGCTTGGATTTGTGACGCTCAACCTGCTGTGGCTGGCAGCGGCACTGCTGCTAGGCACCCGCGCGCTGCCGGGTCCTTTCACTGTCTATGCACATTTCGGCGAGGTGTTTTCGTCTGGAATTATCTCCCACATCGGCGCAAGCCTTCTTCGGATTGCAACGGCTTTGCTGCTTGCATTTGCATGCGGCGTTCCAATCGGGCTTTTGATGGCGTCTTCTGCCCACTGGGGCAGGCTTCTGCATCCGCTTGTCTACTTTTCCTATCCCATTCCCAAGACCGCTCTGCTGCCGGTCGCGATGCTGCTGCTCGGGCTGGGAGACGGCTCAAAGGTGCTGATCCTTTCGCTCACAGTACTTTTTCAGGTGATCGTGGCCGCGCGCGACGCGGCCGCCGGGATCGACCCGGGTTTTTACCAGGTGGCAATCAGCGCCGGAGCCCCAAAAAGCGCGCTTCTTTGGCAGATCACCCTGCCCGCCATCCTGCCGGAACTGTTTACCAGTCTGCGCATCGGCATGGGCACCTCGCTGGCGGTGCTCCTGCTGGTGGAGGCTTACGGAACCCGTGCCGGGGTCGGCTACTATATCCTCGATGCGTGGTCTCGGATCGATTACACCGAAATGTACGGCGGCATCATTGTGATTTCGCTCACCGGCGCGGCGCTTTTCCTTGCGGCAGATCTGCTCTTTGCGAAGCTCTGCCGCTGGAAAAGCTGACGGAATCTATCAAAAAAGCGGCCCCGGAAAATCCGGGGCCGCTTTTTCTGGTATTTCGATTAAGCTTCCTGTTTGCGCACCGGCAGCCACACCTCGAACACCGCGTCCTGCGGGTTTGGAGTGGTATAAAGCTCAATGTCCGGAGCGTCGGCGTATTCATAACCGGAGGTGGGCAGCCATTCGGTAACCGCGCGCTTTTCGATCTCCTGAATCGCGCCCGGCATCGGGCCGGTCCCCGGAAACACCGCCCAGGTACAGGCTGGGACGGTATACTCCTGGGCACCCGGCAAGCCTTCTGGCACCGGAAGGTTTGACGCGACGCCGATATAGTAGGCCCAATCGTCCCCGCTCATACAGGCACTCACACCGAGCACGCCTTTTGGTTCGCTGTCCATCAGCGCGGCCAGCTTTTCCACCGCGCCGCTCATTGCAGCGCGGGCCCACATCTGCGGCACCAGCTCAAAATTTTTCTCCAGATCCCGGTCGAGCGGATCACAGAGCCCCACGATCCGGAACGCTTCCCGTTTGACAATCCGATAATCCATTTCGGTATCCCCTTTGACGGTAATTTTGAAGCTGATCCGGCCATATGCCTTGAGCGGCGCGCCTTGCTTTTGCGCGGCGGAAGGCGGCACCCCATGTACGTTCTGAAAGGCCCGGCTGAACGCCGTGGGCGATTCGTAGCCATACCGCAGCGCGGTGTCGAGCACCTTTGCGCCGTTTTGCAGGTCGAAGGCCGCCCGGGTCATCCGCCTGCGGCGGATATATTCCGAAAGCGGTATCCCCGTGATATAGGGGAACATCCTCTGAAAATGATAGACCGAACAGCATGCGAGCCGCGCCGCCGCCGAAAGGTCGATCTTCCCATCAAGATTGCCTTCAATATAGTCCAGTGCTTCGTTCATCCGGTCCAGCCATTCCATGGTTTCCTCAGCTCCTTACTGCCATCTTACCAGTTTTCCCGCCCCGGTTCCTCGCATTCCCTGCACAAAACTGCGCGGTCGCTACCCGCCTTTGCCGAGCACCTGCCTGCGGATATGGGCAAAGGTTTTTTGCTCCCCTTCGTTTCGCAGCATCAAGAGCAGCTCCTCAAGCAGCGCGCGGGTTTCGGGATGGATCAGGTAATGGTCGCGGGAATGCAGAAAATATTCGTACGGATCGGCATCGGTATAGGCGCCTCTGCGATAGGTCTTGCTGGCCGCGATACGGTCGCAAACCATCTCCGCAACATAGTTTACCGGCATCTTCATGCCCGCCATCCGAAAGTCCTCCTGCGGGCTGTAATCGATCCAATACTCCAGATGGTGCTTATTGCGGCCTTTGTGATGCAGCCAGGCCGCGCTGTAGCCTTTTTCCAGCCGTTCCGCCTCATTTGGGCTGCGGCTGCCCTGAAAATATTTCGCCCCGGCCATAAATTCAACCGGCGTGTACTTTGAAAGATCGTGCAGCAGGCCCTGCTTATAAAGTCCGACCGCAAAGCAATGCTTCATCACCAGCCACTTGTGATGATTGATCGTGCACAAATGCCCCCACCATTTCATTCTTTCCTCTGGCTCCCCATTCATTCATTTTCCAATTCGCCACAGGAAGCCTTTGCAGGCTTCCGAAAAACAGCGCGTTCCGGGTCCTCCTGCCGCCTGCCCGCGGCATATCTTCCCGGATTCAGGTCGAGCACCACACGGCTCGGCTGGATGAGCGAATTCTCATGCTGGCAATGCCACCTTTCATCCCCGCCAAGCCCCGGAACGGTTTCTCCATCCGCAATGACATCGCCTTTCTCGAACAGGTAAGCAGCCACATTGAACACCAGCCCAACCACCTCATTCGGGTCAAGCGTGTGGAAATGGCACTGCACATCCGGCAGGCCGAGTGCAAAAAGCCCCATTGAGTCCGCGAGATATTCCTCCCGCCCCGCGATATTAAAAAAGCGCAGGTTGATCCCGCCGTGTAAAAACCGCAGCGCGCCCTCATATGGGTTATCCCGGCACTGGTCCGCTGTCATCAGCTTCCCACTCACCGGGAACCGCACCGCGGCGCAGTCCGGGAACCATTCCCACGCCAACTCAAGCCAGCCCTGCAAAAGTTCCGCCCGCTCGGCATATGGCAAGCCAGCAGCCATCCAATCGCCGAGCAGCACCTTGTAGCGGCACCGTGCAAGCAGCGCATCCGCGTTCTCCACATTCCAGTACTGGCTTCGCTCAAAACCAGTGACTGTCTGCGGATCGAACGGCAGATAGCCGCCGATTGAAATTCCGGCCGGGAAGGTCTTTTTGTCCCGATAGGCGACCGGCTTATCCTTGAGATGAAAGATATACATTTGTTCGCTGTCAAACATCATATCGGTCCGGCCAATTTTCTCCCCAATCCGCCGCGCAATTTCATCCGCGGCGGGCAGTTTCCCCTCCCGTTCGAAAAGCAGCTCAATAAAATATGCGGCGGGAAATTCCGCCTTGGAATCGGGGTCCTGGTGGAATTCTTTTTGTTCTTCGCGCATCTGGGCCTCCTGTTCGTCCGGCATAACCGACACTTTTATCATTTATTCCATTGGCCATTGGGCGCAGGTTTGCACAGCGGACGGACCGCCCTGCGCATAAGCCCGGTACAACAGCCGCTCTGCGGCTATTGTACCACATCCCTGCGATACATAAAACGTTTAACTTATGAACCTTTGGCAAAAACGCGCAGGGATAGGCGTCCCTGCGCGTTTTTGCCAAAGGCACCCGTTTCAGCCGCCCCGGTGTTTTTCTTTTTTCTTTTGCTGGCGCAGCTCGAATTTCCGCTGCTTTTGTGCGGCGGAAAAATTTTTCCGCCGGGCTTTGCGTTCAGCCTTTCCCGCTTCATGCATCTGCCTCAGCGCCTGCTGCGCCTTGGTGCCGACGCCGGACTGGGAAAGTCCAGCCGCAATCTGCCGCTGCATCCGTTTGGGATTTGGCCTGCGTACGCCTTCCCTGTCTGCCGCGACCGGCGGACTAAAACGCAGGCGGGTGTAATTTTTGAGGAGACATGCATAGACCTCATAATCCTTCGGCTCAGCGCCAAAAACGATCCGGGCGGCCTCAAGCCTGCCGTTTTCAACCCGTTCAATCACGCCTACCCAGAACGGGTCCTCAAAATACACGGTAAACCGCGCTGTGATGCTGCACATCAAAAGATCCCTCCCATCAGAATAAATTCCCGCAAGGAATGGACAACCCTGGGAGGGCAGGTTACTGACAGCCTTTCAGCTGCGCCCGGACTACCTACCGGGCCGTGTTTTTATCCCTGCGCATTCATTTTACGCTTTTTTGCCTTCGTCCGCAAGCGGGTGCGGAGTTTGATAGGCCTTCTGCATCTGTTCGAGCCGTTTTTGCATTCCTTCACGCACCCACGCCGGCCCGAGCACCTGTGCCTGCGGGCCGAGCGACAAAAGAAAGCTGAACACCCATTCACCGGCCGCGGCCTGCATTTTAACCAGAAATCCACCGTCTGGCAGGCGCTCGACCTGTTCCGGGGGGAACTCGTCATACACCCGATAGGCGAGTCCCGCGTCCAGATGCAGCCGCAGGGTAATCATCTCGATTGACGCCGCGTTTGAAAAAATCATGTCGGGCGCTTCCCGGGTCACCTGTTCCCCGGTGAGTTCCACGCGGCGCATCCGTCCGCATTTAAAAAGCCGGAAGCCCTGCCGCTGCCAGCAGAAGCCATAAAGATACCATCCACGGCCCTTGAACAGGAGCTTGAGCGGCTCAACCTGCCGGCGGGAGGCCACTCCGTTCGCGCCGAAATAGTCGAAAACAATCACCCGGCGGCACTGCACCGCTTCCTGCAAAAGCGAAAACTGCACCTGTTTGTCCGCGCCGTCCCCCCATGGGGAAAGGTCCACCTCCAGCCAGGTGTTCTGCGGCCTGCCAAAAAGCGCCGCCAGCTTTTGGAGAGCGGCCTTGGCTTCGGGCACGTCCAGCGCGCTCAGTCCCTGCAGACCCGCGAGCAGCCGGTCCTGCTCCCCTTCGGTGAGCAGCGATCGGCCCAGCACAAATTGTTCCATCATCCGGATGCCCCCGCCTTTTCCACGGTCGGTATACACCGGGATTCCCGCGCCCGAAAGGATTTCCAGGTCGCGGTAGATGGTGCGGGTTGAGACTTCGAACCGCTCTGCCAGTTCGGCCGCGGTCATCCTGCCGCGTTCGATGAGCAGGTATGTAATTTCAAACAGCCGGTTTATCTGCATGGCGGCCGCCTCCTTTTCCATCCTCATCATATCACACAAACCGGACACCAGAAAGTCATATTTGGAAAAGTCCTGTCCCTCCCCGGATTGATTGCTTTTCCCATCGGAAAGGTGTAAACTAAAAAAAGATTACACTGGAAGCGGAGGCAATTTACCGTGCACCTCATCCATATCGATAAAATTCTGCGCAAGACCCCGGCCGCCGGGGAAATCCCGGATGAACGGGAGCTTTTACAAAACACAATGCAGGTCGCGTGGCCGTCGATCGTGGAATCTTTTCTGGTGAGCCTTGTCGGCATGATCGATATGATCATGGTCGGTTCACTCGGCTCCTATGCAATTGCGGCGGTTGGGCTCACCACCCAGCCGAAATTTATCGGGCTTGCGATCTTCGTCTCGCTCAATGTGGCTGTTTCCGCCCTGGTCGCGCGCAGGCGCGGCGAACAGGATCAGGAAAGCGCCAACAAGGTGCTCGTGCAGGCGCTTCTCATCACGCTGGGGCTCACGGTGGTTGTCACGGCGCTCTGCGTGGGGTTTGCCGACCAGATCATCCGTTTTGCCGGTTCCGCGCCGGACACCCACGCGGATGCGGTCGCGTACTTCAGGATCATCATGGGAGGGCTCATCTTCAACTCGGTCACACTGGTGATCAATGCCGCCCAGCGCGGCGCGGGCAACACCCGTATTGCCATGCGCACCAATATGGTTTCCAACGGGGTGAACCTCCTTTTCAATTACCTGCTGATCGGCGGCAATTTTGGTTTTCCCAAGCTTGGCGTCAAAGGCGCGGCGATCGCAACGGTTATCGGCACCGTATTCGGACTTGTCCTGAGCGTCCGTTCGGTCTCTCATCCCGACCAGTTTTTGTATTTCCACGGCCTGCGGCATGTGCGTTTTGACCGGCGGACCATCCGCACCATCACCAGCATCTCCTCCAGCACGCTGGCGGAACAGGTCTTTTTGCGGATCGGCTTTTTCACCTACGCTATCATCGTTGCCCATCTTGGCACCGTGGCGTTCGCCGCGCACCAGATCGGCATGAATCTGCTGACCATCAACTTTTCCCTCGGCGACGGGCTTTCCGCTGCTTCAATCGCCCTGGTCGGCCGCAGCCTTGGGGAAAACCGCGCTGACCTCGCGCGCATCTACGGCAGCGTCTGCCAGCGGATCGGGCTTTTCTTCTCCTGTGTCCTGGCTGTTATTTACCTTTCTGTAGGGAAATATATCTTTATGCTTTTTTCGCAGGAAGCGCAAATCCTTGCTTTCGCACCGGTCATCATCACTCCCATGATCCTCATCGTTTTCATGCAGATTGCAAACGTCACTTTTTCCGGCTGCCTGCGCGCCGCCGGAGATACCGTTTTCGTCGCGGTTGTTTCGCTCATCAGCGTCACCTTTATCCGCCCGTTTTCCGGCTGGCTCTTCTGTTATCCGCTGCAAATGGGCCTGATGGGCGCGTGGCTCGGTCTCACCGTGGATCAGGCGCTGCGTTCTCTTCTAAACGGCCTGCGTTTTGCCGGCGGCCGTTGGACCAAAATCAAAATATAAAATTTTCAAGGAGTATCTGCTATGATCACAGTCGATGCTAAAGGCAAAAATTGTCCGATTCCGGTCATTCTGGCAAAAAAGGAGATCGATGCGGGCGCGCGGGCGTTCACCGTCCTGGTGGACAACCCGGCCGCAGTGGAGAACCTCACCCGTCTGGCCGACAGCCAGGGCTACGCCATTGACGCCGCCGAAGCGGATGGCGTTTACACGGTTTCTTTTTCGATAGCCGGAGGCCCCGTCTGTGAGGCACAGCCAATCCTCCGACCGAAAAACGGCAGCTGGTCGGTTTTTGTCCCCCGTGACACCATCGGGGACGGTGACCCGGAGCTTGGGACTTCTCTCATAAAAATGTATTTTTACACCATCGCCCAATCGGACGATCCGCCCGCTTCGATCCTGTTCATGAACGCGGGCGTCAAGCTTCCGGTCTTTGATGATCAGATTGTGGAACATCTCCAGGCCCTTGTGGAAAAAGGCGTGGACATCCTGGTCTGCGGCACCTGTCTCAATTTTTACGGCATCGCCGGGCAGCTGCGGATCGGTACGGCCAGCAACATGTACGACATCACCGAGCGCATGCGACAGGCGGACAAGGTGGTCACCCTCTGATGCGGTACGGCGTAATCGCTTTCGATTCGACCCATGCGGCCATCCATGCTGAAAAGCGGCTGAAAGCCCGCTGCAAAGTTTCCATGATGCCCACGCCGCGCCAGATTACGGCCTCCTGCGGCATTTCGATCCGATTTTTTCCGGATGACCTCGGCGTGGTCCGTGAGGAGCTTGCCGCGCTTGGCTCTTCCCGCCTCTATGCCATTTACGGGATCGCGGACGACGGGAGCATCCACCCGGTCTAAGCTTTGGCTGTATCCGCAAATAAAATGATGAGGTGAATGCTATGAACCGATGTTTTCCGCGCTTGCTTTGCCTATTGCTGGCTCTTTCGCTCTGCGCCTGCGGCGCCCCGGGAGAAAAACCCGCCGCTCCGCCGCCTGTGCCGGAGCTGATAAGCCCGGCTTCTTCGCCCGCAGAATCTCCTGAGCCGGCGTCGTCCGCACCGGAAAACGCTCCTAGCGTATCCCCAGAGGATGATGCCCTTTTGGAGAATTACGAATGGGCAGAGGTCACCTTCCCCGCCTATCAGGACGGCAAGGAGGACTATAACGCCGAAATCTATGAAATTCCGCCGTTCACAATGAAAATGCTGGTCCCATACGGCTGGACGATATCTTTTCCGGAAGATCAGGCGCACTCCATCCCATTCACACCAATGGATATCCGCGACAGCGGGGAAACCGTCATGGGCAGTGTGGGCTACTGCACCTTCGAGCTCTATCCGGATACCACGCCGGAAAACTTCTACCGTTCGGTATACAGCGGGCTGATGCTTGGCTCAATGGTGAGCTGGGACTGTGAATATACCCCGGTCAAGGAAACCGAAACCACCTGCAATGCCACCTGTTATGTTTACACGAAGGACACGGGGCCGGAGTGGGGAGGACGGATGCCCTCCGCCCCGGTCACCTATCTGCCCGCCATCCTTGCCTATGATAAGGAACTGCTGGTCTACATCGCGGCCTCGTTCGACGCGGGGCGCATCACCCCCGAGCAGCAGCGCGTCATGGCGCAAAGCGTCACCCTTACTCCCAAAAGCTAAGGCCTCTGTTCAGGCTTCTCAGCAGAAGGAGCGCCCTGCAAAAAACGGCAGGGCGCTCTTTTTTGTTTTTTGCACGCCCTGCCGCATATCTCCCGGGTGTCTGTGCACCGCTGGCCGCTTCGGAATTTTCGCACATCTTTCCCTGCCTGAAAATTGTAAATCCGTTTGATCATTTGCCCGATATGGGCGGCGGGGCCGATGTCCGCCATAAACCCACCATGTCCCCGCAAGCCATCGGCTGTTCGTCGGGGGCGGTCTTAAAGCAGTTTCTCCAGTTGGCCGAGGCTCGTTACCGGCGCGGCGCAGCTCCCGTTTTGGCAAAGGTAAAAAGCGGTTCCCGCCTGCGGCAGTGGATAGGCCCCGGTGAACGGCGCGCAGATCGCCAGCTGTTCTGCGTTTTCCCGCGTCTTGACCAGCGTATACAGCCGATACTGCTCCGCGATCTCCCGCAGCCCTTCCGGAGGGGTGTCCGCCGAAGCGCATACCAGCTCGCGGGAAGGATAAAGCGCTTCCATCAACGCCAGCAAGGCAAAGCAATGTCCCGACGGATAATCCCCGGCGCTTCCCGCCAAAAAGGCGAGCTGCCGGTCGGCAAGCGCCTGCCAGCGGCTTTCACCGGTCAGTTTCCAGAGCCGGATCAGCACCAGCCCTGCGGCGGAATTTCCAGAGGGCATCGCGCCGTCATAAACTTCCTTTGGCCGGGTGATCAGCTGCTCCGCATCGGCGGCGGTGAGATGGAAACCACCGCGCCGGGCATCCCAGAAATGGATTTCCAGTTCACCCGAAAGCCGGATGGCCTCCCGCAGGTGAGAAATATCGGCTCCGGCGGCATAGAGCTCCAGCAGCGCCCAGGCATAAAAGGCGTAATCATCCAGCTGCCCGTCGTGGGCGGCTTCCCCCTCCCGCCAGCGCAGCCAAAGCCGCCCATCCGGGCGGGTGAGGTTTTCCCGCAAAAAGGCCGCCGCCCGGTTTGCCGCTTCCAGGTACCGCACCTCCCCCAGCACCCGGTATGCCTTGGCCAAAGCGGCAATCATCAGGGCGTTCCAAGCGGTGAGCACTTTGTCGTCCCGGTGGAGTTCTTCGCGGCTGCGACGATACTGGCTGAGTCTTTCCCGCATGTCCGCCAATTCCAGAGAATCCTGTTCAAAAGAATCGTTGCCGAGCAGGTTCGGGATGTTTTTCCCCTCGAAATTTCCCCGGGCAGTGACGTCATACCACCGGCAGAACCGATCTCCGTCCTCCTGGCCCAGCACGTTCTTCACCTCATCAGGGGTGAACAGGTAGTATCTGCCCTCCTCGCCGCCGCTGTCCGCATCCTGTCCACAATAGAATTCCCCCTCCGGGCCGGTCAGTTCCCGCAGGACGTAGTCCAGCGTCCGCCTGACAATTCCGCGGTAGAACTCCCGTCCGGTCCTTGCGAACGCTTCCAGATAGGCGTAAGTCAGCAGAGCATTGTCATAGAGCATCTTTTCAAAGTGGGGCGCCAGCCATTTTTCGTCGGTGGAATAACGGGAGAACCCGCCGCCAACCTGGTCGAACAGGCCGCCCCGAGCCATCTGGATGAGTGTGGTTTCCGCCATGCTCATGGCGTCCGCGTCCTTATTCAGGCGGCTGTATTCCATCAAAAACAGCAGGTTATGGGCAGCTGGAAATTTGGGCGCATTTCCAAAACCGCCGTTTCTTGGATCAAACCCGCGCCGGAAAAGCGCTGCCGCCGCGCGCGGCAGCGCTTTGTCCGGTTCGGCTGCGCGCGCCGGCTTCTGGCTGGCGATATGCGCTGCGATCTCGTCCCCAGCCTGCAAAAGCTGCTCGCGGCCGGTCCTCCACAGAGACGATACCTGTTCCAGCAACTCCACCAGGCCCAGCTGCCCGTAACGGCTGCGTTTCGGCAGGTATGTCCCCGCCCAGAAAGGCTTCTGATCCGGTCCCATCAGGATGGTTAACGGCCAGCCTCCCGCGCCGGTCAGGGCCTGACAAACCGCCATATATACCGCATCGATGTCCGGCCGCTCCTCCCGATCCACCTTGATGGCAATAAATGCCCGGTTCAGCAGCTCCGCCGTCTGCGCGTCCTCAAAGGATTCCCGTTCCATCACGTGACACCAGTGGCAGGTGGAATACCCGATGGAAAGAAAAATCGGTTTATCCTCCCGCAAGGCCGCCTCAAAAGCCTCGGCGCCCCAGGGATACCACTCCACTGGATTATGGGCGTGCTGTAAAAGATAGGGCGACTTCTCGTGGATCAAGCGGTTTTCACTCATGTTCCAAATCCTCCTGTGCCGGGTTATCAATGAGATTTCCCCGATAGTCGAAGCGGGAGCCATGGCAGGGGCAATCCCAGCTTCTCTCGTCCGGATTCCATTCCAACTGGCAGCCCAAATGCGGACAGCGGATCGAAACAACAAATGTCTCGCCCTGCCCGTCCTTGTAGACGCCCAGCTTTTCCCCGCCGCATTCCACCACGCCGCCATGGCCGCACGGCAGCGCCTCAATATCCGCCTGGGGCGGTGTGAAGATCCTGCGCGTCAGTCCCTTGGCGGCCTGAGCCGTCTCCTGCATCAATGTTCTCGCCGAGGCGGATGGGGTAAAACGCTGCGGAGAAAACACCGGTTCCCAAGGGGTTTCCCCTTTAACGATCAGGTCAGAGATCATTCGGGCGGACACCATTGCGGAAGTCATCCCCCACTTTTGGAAGCCCGTCGCCACATACCAGCTGGGGGTGGACGCGGAAAACCGGCCGATATACGGGATGCCGTCCAGCGTCATGCAGTCCTGTGCGCTCCAATGGGCGGCCTCCCGGCTCCCGGGCCAATACCGCCCGGTCGCCTCCCGCAATTTTTGGTACTGCCCGCCTGCCGAATTTTCCCCAGTGCGGTGGCTGCCGCCGCCAAGAAGCAGCAGCCCGCCATCCGGGCGCAGAGAAAGGCCATCCTGATCCACGCCAAGATACATCCCCTCCAGGCGAGCGGTATTTTCCAGCGCGATCACATAGCTGCGCTCCTGATGCATCCGCATGAAATAATAGCCGGGGAAATTTTGAAACGGATAGTGGCAGGCAAAAATAATATGCCCGGCTGTCACCGTCCCCCGGTCTGTGACCACACGGTTTTCCTCGGCCGCGGTGACCCTGGTCAGTTCATAAACTTCAAGCGGGTCCGCGACCGCGCGCAGAAACTTCAGCGGATGAAACCGCGCCTGATGATCAAAGCGCAGGGCGGCGGCCACTGGAAAGGGAAGTTCGGTTTCGCTGCAGTAAGACGCGTCTATCCCCAGTTTTTTTGCCGTTTCGAATTCCCGGGCCAGCGGTTCCCGTTCAGCAGTGGAATAGAGATAGGCGGGACAGTCGGCCCATTCGCACGCAATCCGCTGCGATCCGATCAAATGCCGGTATTCGGCGATGGCTTGTTGATTGGCCTGGGCATATTGCCGGGCCTTCTCTTCACCGAACCGCTCGGTCAGCCGGTGGTAAACCAGGCTGTGCTGCGAGGTGATCTTTGCAGTGGTGTTCTTCGTCTGTCCGCTTCCCACGCGGGCGGCTTCCAAAACGACCGCCCGCAGCCCCGCTTCCCTGAGAAAATGCGCGGTGAGAATCCCTGCCAGACCGCCGCCGATCACAGCGGCATCCACCGCAAGGTCGCCCCGCAGCGGTGTGCGTTCCGGAAATTTTACAGTTTTGCTCCAAATCGATTCGCTCAATGCTTCCATCCCCCTGCCGCAGCGGTTTCCCGATTTTTCAGTTTCTGGCCTGCCGCTTCGCGCGGACCGGTGCTTTTCACACGCCGGCTGGCAATCGCTTTCATTTTACCACGCTCCTGTTTTTTCTGATGTTTTAGCATTGGTAAAAGCAGCAAAAATATTCCCATACGGCAGAGCGCCGTCATGTGGGTTTACGGTTCCTAGCGGCATGAAGCGCACAGCCATAAATGCCACCCAAAAAGGCCCCCGCAATTTTTGCGGGGGCCTTTTCAGATTCAGTGCGCCTGCTGTGTCTTGCGAAATTCCAGATAATCGTCATAGCTCATCATCCGGTCGGTGATGGTTCCATCCATATGGATCTCAATAATCCGGTTGGCGATCGTCTGGATAAACTGGTGGTCCTGCGACGAGAAGAGCACCGTCCCCGGAAAATCGATCAGGCCGTTGTTGACCGCGGTGATCGACTCGAGGTCGAGGTGGTTGGTAGGCTGATCGAGCATCAGCAGGTTTGCGCCGGTGAGCATCATGCGCGAGAGCATGCAGCGCACCTTCTCCCCGCCTGAAAGCACCTTCACCTGCTTATACACATCGTCGCCCGAAAAGAGCATCTTCCCCAAAAAGCCGCGCATAAAGGTCTCTGTGTCGTCCGGCGAATACTGTGCAAACCACTGCAGCATGGTAAGCTCACTGTTATTGAAGTAAGGGGAATTGTCCTTTGGGAAATAGGAAGTCGATACGGTCTGGCCCCATTTGAAGCTGCCTTCATCCGGTTCAAGCTCCTCAGCGAGAATCCGGAACAGCGCGGTCTGCCCCTGTTCATTTTCCCCCACAAAGGCGATTTTATCGCCTTTGTTCACCAGAAAGCTCACATCGTCAAGCACCTTGACCCCATCGATCGATTTACTGATCCCCTTAACTTCGAGGATGTCTTTGCCGGCCTCACGATCCGGCTTAAAGCCGACCCACGGATAGCGCCGGGAGGAAACCGGGATTTCATCCACAGTGAGCTTATCGAGCAGCTTGCGGCGGGAGGTCGCCTGTTTGGACTTCGATTTATTGGCGGAGAACCGGGAGATGAACGCCTGCAGGTCCTTGATCTGATCCTCGCGCTTTTTGTTCTGGTCCTTCAGGATCGACTGCATCGCCTTGCTGGCCTCATACCAGAAATCGTAATTTCCCACGTACATGCGCACCTGGTTGAAGTCGATATCCACCGTATGGGTACAGATGGTGTTGAGGAAATGCCGGTCATGCGAAACGACGATGACCGTGCCGGGGAAATCGAGCAGGAAATCCTCCAGCCATTCAATCGATTTGACATCCAGGTTGTTGGTCGGCTCGTCGAGCAGCAGGATATCCGGCTGGCCGAAAAGCGCCTGCGCCAAAAGCACCTTAACCTTCTCGCCGCCCTTGAGCTCACCCATCGGGGTGCCATAAAGCTCCGGCCCGATTCCAAGCCCCTGCAGGAGCCTTCCGGAGTCGGTCTCGGCGTCCCAGCCGTTCATTTCGGCGAATTCCCCTTCGAGCTCGGCGGCGCGCTCCCCGTCGGCGTCCGAAAAGTCCGGCTTTTCATAGAGCGCGTCCTTTTCCTTCATCACCTCATAAAGCCGGGGATTGCCCATGATGACGGTATCGATGACCGGATACTGGTCATACTGGAACTGGTCCTGCTTTAAAACCGAAACGCGGCATTCCTTGGGAATCACCACCTCGCCGGTGGTCGGGTCAAGGTCGCCGGAGAGGATGCGCAGGAAGGTAGACTTGCCCGCGCCGTTCGCGCCGATGATGCCATAGCAGTTTCCTGGCGTGAACTTGAGGTCGGCGCCTGCAAACAGCTTGGTGCCGCCAAACATTAAACTGACATTCGAAACGGTAATCATAGATCCTCCACTAACAGATAACACAAAATTTTCCTGTCCAATTTGTCACTTTTTCAGTATAACATAGTTTCGGCTTTCGTCAACCGTTTTTGCCCGGAAAAGCCGCGAAATTCGGGCCTTCCGGCGCGCTTCCCCTTGCAAATCCGAGCAAAATGTGTATACTTGTGAGTACGAAATACGAAGGCTTCCCCTTCAAAGGAGTTTTGCAGATGAACGTACTGGTAGTGGGCTGCGGAAAGCTCGGTTCACAACTTTCGAGCGTGCTTTCCAAAATGGGGCATGATGTCGCTGTTATCGATAACTTTCCCGAACATTTCGATGGGCTTTCAGATGACTTTTCCGGCTATACGGTGAGCGGCGTGCCAATCGACCAGGATGTCCTGCGACGCGCCGGCATAGAAGGCTGCGACGCACTGGTTGCGGTCACCAACGACGACAACATGAACGTCATGGTCTGCCAGCTTGCCCGCGAAATTTTCAAGGTCCCACGGGTGCTCGCCCGCATCTACGACCCGCCGCGCGGCAGCGTCTTTTCCCATTTCGGGCTGCACACCATCTGCCCAAACAACCTTTCGGTCGACGCGATCTATTCGATGCTCACCGACCACGACAAGGTCAAAAATGTCTATCTCGATTCGGCCACCGTTTCATTCGACGCCGCTGAGCCGCAGCCCAGACAGGTCGGTATGCGGCTGCGCGAGCTCTGCGCGGAGGATTCCGGCAGGCAGGTGCTGTTCGGCCTTCTGCATGCCGACGGCAATCTCACTCTCGCGCATGCGAACGCTGAGGAGCTGGTCGGCCAAAACGACCGGCTCCTCTATGCCAAGGTGATCGACTGATTTGCGCCTTCCAGGCGTCCATCGGAATCAAGCGGTTCTGCCGCTTGAGAATTACTGGTGCGTTTCGCCGCGCGCCGCGAGGCCCTGGTATTCGCTGCGCTGAGCCTTCCGATGCTGCACTGGTTTTATGCTCCCGGTAGAGCGGCGGCTCCTTTGGAGTCTGGGTGGTACGCGGCATTTTTGCCTGTGCCTTTGCTATTCGGTGCAAGAAATGGGGAAAGAACACGCCAAAGGGGCTAGGGACTCGCTTCCCGGCCTATGGGCCGGAGCGCGCTTCGCCGTCAGGCGAGCAGGCTTCCAAACGTGGCACACACCGTTTTGTCTCAGCAGATTGCGCGCGATCTTTGCCGCAAAGCGGCGGCTCTTAGGCCGTAGATCGGGGCTGCGGGGCGTCCCCGCGTGTCCCTCTTTGCTTCCTTTCTTGGACAAGTGAGAAAGGATCTCCGGGCGTGTGAAGGGCGCACCCCCGCGCTGGGCAGGCGCAAAAAAGAAGAAACGAGGCTTTTTCTATGAAAATCATTGTTGTTGGCGGCGGAAAGGTCGGTTACTACCTGACCAAGACGCTGCTGGAACACGGGCATTCCCCCCGCCTGATCGAACGTGACCGAACCCTTTGTACCCGTCTTGCCAACGATCTCGACGTACCGGTCGTCTGCGGCGATGGCACCATTATCGATATTCTCGAGGCTTCCGAGGCGGACGGCGCCGACGCGCTCATCGCGGTGACGGGGCGCGACCAGGACAATCTGGTCGCCTGCCAGCTGGCAAAGGAAATTTTCCATGTCGGGCGTACCGTCGCCCGCATCAACAATCCGAAAAATGCCGCCGCCATGAAACAGCTGGGGGTGGATATCCCGATCTCCTCCACCGACAACATCGCCCGGCTGCTCGAACGTGAGGTGGACACCGCAGCCATCAAGCAGCTTATGCCGTTAAACCGCGGGGAAGCCTCCCTGTCCGAGCTGCAGATCCCGGAGAAATATGACCTTGACGGCATCCGTCTCGTGGATCTGCACCTGCCGGAGGAGTCGGTTATTGTTTCGATCTCCCGCGGCGGACGCCTGATCATCCCACGCGGCAATTCGCAGATCCTTTCGGGCGACAAACTCCTGGTGGTCTGTGCGAACACCGCCCTGCGGGAGCTTTCCGAACGGCTTTCGCTTAAAAAGGAGACGTAAAGGATAAAAAAATGGGCGGGACGCTTTTTGCGTCCCGCCCATTTTTTGTGATCTGTTCAAAGCTCATTGATAAAACAGACGATCCCCTGTTCGGTTACATCGAGCACGCCGTAGGTTCCGTTCGAGCCGCGCGGCATACCCAGGCTGCCGGGATTCATCAGGTGCATCCCCTCCCGGTAATCGACCATCGGGATGTGGGTATGCCCGAACAGGACAACGTTCGCCTGCATTTCCTGCCCGGCGCGCACAAGGTCCGCCAGGCCGTATTTGACGTTATACATATGCCCATGCGTGTAAAAAATCTTTGCCTGTCCGCAGGAAAAACATCCGGCCAGCGCCGATTCCGATCCGAAATCGCAGTTTCCGCGCGCGCTCAAAAATTTGTGTTCGGGAAAAATCTCAACCACCTGCGCAAGTTCCCGCGCGCCATCTCCAAGATGGATAAAGATATCCGCCTCGCGGTGCTTCTCCACCAGCTCCATCAGCGCATGGAAATCACGGTGGGTATCGGACATGACAATGATTCGCATAACACAAACTCCTTGCAATTGGACTTGCGGACAGGAACATTCCAGAGAATATCTGCTATTAATATATCATACTATTAATTGAAATGAAACAGGCGGTGACAAAGTTGAGTAACAATCTAAACCTTTCGCAGGACCAGATGGATTCCCTGATGCAGATGGCGGGCAAGAAGATGGGTACTGATCCGCAGAAACTCAAGGAACAGATGCAGAGCGGTCAGATGGACGGCATATTGAAGAACCTGAACCCGAACCAGCAGGCGCAGATTCAGAACCTGATGAACAACCCAGCTGCCATTGAACAGCTGATGAACAGCCCGAAAGTACAGATGCTGCTGAAAGGGCTCATGGGCAAATAGCTCCCGTTTACACAGAAAGGGCGTGAAGCGCAAACTATGGATGATCTGAATTCAACAATCAGCTCAATACTGGGCGATCCGCAAAAGATGGAGCAGCTGCGTGCGGTCGCACAGTCGCTGGGGATCGACACCGGCGCCGCCGGCGCGCCCGGCGGGCAGCCCGCGCAGAACACGCCTCCTCCCCCTTCCGGCAGCCCTGGCAACCAAGCGGCGCCTTCCGGCGGCGGGATCGATCCCGCCGCCATTGCATCCATCTTGCAGAATTTTCAGAACATGGGCGGTACAAACGCCGCAAACGCGGCCAATACCGCGAGCGCCGCGCAGAATGCCGGTGCGGGTTCGGGACCGGATCTCGGCGCGTTTTCAAAGATTGCCGGCCTCATGAGCGCCTATAACCAAAGCGACAAAAATGTAGAGCTGCTGCGTTCGCTCAAACCACACTTCTCCCCCACGCGCGCAAGCAAGATCGACGACGCGGTACGGATCATGCAGATTATCCGCATGTGGCCCGCTCTGCGCGACAGCGGCCTGTTGGGCAGCCTTGGCAACCTGTTCGGCGGAGGTGGCAACAACCGATGATGCGTTGGAACAGCACCAAAACCTATACCGAAGACGATATCCTGCGCATGCAGCAGGAAGCGGTCAACCGCGTGCATGAATTCCAGTCCCGCGCACAGGAGGCGGCCTCTTTCTACGACACACCCACCATCGGGGAATACCACGAGCCTTACCCCGTCCCACAGCCGGTGATCGAAGCGCAGTCCCGCGTGCTGCCGCAGGAAAACGATCCCGAGCCGCAGCAGGCGGCACCGCCTGCGCCGCCTGCGCCCCCACAGCCCACCGATCCGATCCACGGGCTGCTCGAAAAGCTCGATCTTGACGGCGAAACCCTGCTGATTCTCGGGCTTATCTTCCTGCTTTATAACGAAAAGGCGGATAACGTCCTGCTCATTGCGCTCGCCTACCTGCTTCTCTGAGCCTCTCCCTGTTTTCTCCCGTTTTCATTGGGAACCTCATTTCCTGAAAGGCCGCCGGAAAAATTCCGGCGGCCTTTCTCTTTCAGGTTTCCTTCAGCGCTTCCTGCAATGCCTCTTTATAGAGCACACCCTTTTTATAACCGGTTTGCCGGGCAACCTCCCTGGCCGCGTCCGAAAGGGACATCCCGCCATCGGTGAGCGCCCGCACCATTCCAACCGCCTCCGGCAATTCCGGCACTTCCTCCGTTTTGGGCTGCGCGCCTTCCAGCACCAGCACAAATTCTCCTTTGGGGTTGTTTACGGTATAATATTCCACCGCCTGCAGCAGCGTTGTGCGGCGAATTTCCTCGTGGATCTTTGTCAGTTCCCGCGCAAGCGTGACCCTGCGGTCACCCAGCACAGAAAGCATGTCCTGCAGGGTGCTCAGCAGCTTATGCGGCGCTTCATAGAAGATAAGTGTGCGCGTGTCGTCCCGCACCGCTTCGAGATGGGAAAAACGACTGGCGCGCTTGACGCTTAAAAATCCTTCGAACGCAAACCGGGAAGTCGCAAGACCGGACACGGCCAGCGCGGAAATAGCGGCGCTCGGACCCGGGACCACGACGGTGGCAATCCCCGCTTCGGCACAGAGCTTCACCAGGTCCTCGCCCGGGTCGGAGATACACGGCATGCCCGCGTCGGTCACAACACAGCAGCTTTCGCCCGCCAGAATCCGGCCGACAATCATCTGCCCGCGTTCGCGCAGATTGTGCTCATAGTAGCTGACCATCGGCTTTTTGATGCCGAAATGGTTTAAAAGCTTGAGGGTGACGCGGGTGTCCTCCGCCGCAATAAAATCGCATTCGTTAAGCGTCTTTACCGCGCGCGGCGACAGATCCCCCAGGTTGCCGATCGGCGTGCCCACCACATATAACCTGCTCACAGGTTCGCCTCCTTTTGATAGATGCGCAGGACTTCTTGGGAAAAGCCGCCCGGTCCCTCAATTATAAGCGGCGCTTCCACCTGCAAAAACGGCTTGGCGCCGCACTTTCCCTCGATGAGCAGCAGCCATGGCGCGCATCCCGGCCGCTGGTGCACCATCCGCAGCCGCTTCGGCTCAATCCCAGCCTTTCGCATCGCGCAGGCCACGTCCACCAGCCGCTCCGGCCGGTGGCAGAGGCAGAGCCGTCCTCCAAAGCGCAGAAGCCTTGCCGCAGCGGCGCAGATATCCCCAATTTCACAGAGGGTTTCGTGCCGCGCGATCCGGTCGCTTTCGCTTTCGCTCAAAATTCCGGTCCCAGCGGTTTTGTACGGCGGGTTGCAGGTGACCAGGTCGAACATACCGGCGTCCAGCACGCCGGAAAGATCACGCAAGTCGGCACGTACCGGAAAAAAACGGTCCGCCGGAAGCCCCCCCACAGCGACACTTCTTTGCATCTGCGCAACCGCCTGCTCCTGCACCTCCACCGCGCAGACCTTCCGCGGGGCGGTTTTTTCGTCCCGGAACCACAAGGCTCCCACAATCCCGCAGCCCGCGCCGAGATCGCAGGCCAGATCCTTTCTGCGCGGCGCGGCGAAATCCGAAAGCAGAAACGCATCGGTCCCGAATTTATGCTGCGGCGTAACGCACAGCTTTATCCGCTCCCCAAGCGGCTCAAAGGTGTCCTTGAACAAAAGCATCCGCTCCTTACAGAAAAATCCCGGGCCGCGCGCAGGTAAAAGAAAAGCCTTCACACAAAGCGAAGGCTTTTCTTTATGTACGCTTATGATGATTGCTTATTCCGGTTTAATGGCTTCGACCGGGCAATCCGCCGCGCAGGCGCCGCATTCAATGCAGGTACCGGCGTCGATCTCGTATTTTCCATCGCCCTCGGAAATCGCGCCAACCGGGCAGGTCTCCTTGCAGTTACCGCAAGAGATGCAATCGTCATGAATTACATATGCCATGGGGAACACCTCCAAAAAAATTTGTGATTTTGGCCGCCGCGCAAATTTCCGCGCAACAGCGATACCATAGACTATGCAACGATGCACAATCGATATGATATTCACAAGCTTATTCTACCACAGGTTTGCAAAAATGCAAGACTTAAACCATTTTCCGCCTGTAAAATTCGTTATTTTTCGCCATCGTCCGAGGCCGGTTCCCCGCCGCCCTGGTTATTGTTTCGGATGAGACGCACTTCGCTCTTATGGATGTACTTGGCCGCAGCCTGATCCTTCTCCGGCGCGACCTTGAGCATACCGGTCAGCAGGTTCACCTCGGTCACGACGCCGCGGCCCTCCTTGGTACGCACCCAGGAACCCGCCTTCGGCGTGGTGCGCAGAAGGTCCTCATAAGCTTCCTGCTCATATTTGAGGCAGCACATCAGCCGGCCGCAGGTGCCTGAAATCTTGGTCGGGTTGAGCGAAAGCCCCTGTTCCTTGGCCATCTTGATCGAGACCGGCTGGAACTCCCCCAGGAAGGAAGAACAGCAGAATGGACGGCCGCAGATGCCGAGCCCCCCCAGCATCTTCGCTTCGTCGCGCACGCCGATCTGCCTCAGCTCGATGCGGGTGCGGAACACCGACGCCAGATCCTTGACCAGCTCGCGGAAGTCAACCCGTCCGTCGGCTGTGAAGTAAAACAGGATCTTGTTATTATCAAAGGTGAATTCCACATCCACCAGTTTCATATTGAGCTTATGCTTGGCGATCTTCTCATTGCAGACCGAAAAGGCCTGTTTTTCCCGCGCCGCGTTGTCCGACACCTTTTTGAGGTCCTCCTCGTTTGCAAGGCGCATCACCTTCTTGAGCGGCTTGACAATCGCTGTGTCGCTCACCTGTCGGTTTGCCATCGCAACCTCGCCGCATTCCACGCCGCGCGCTGTCTCAACAATCACCTTCGCACCCTTCTCCACCTGGAGCGGGCCGGGATCAAAATAATAAACCTTGCCCACGCTTTTAAATCTGACACCGATAATTTCCGCCATAACGTCCTCCATCTATCTGAGTGTAGCTTTGATCTGTTCCACCATACACGCCGATAAAAGCGCGATGCTCACATTCTGGTTGGCGCGCCGCGCGGCCGTTTCAACCGCCTGGGCCGCGCCGAGCGCCTGCATCGGCGTCAGCCGGTTCACCACCCGCATGTCCGGGTTCCCCTCCGGGCGGTACCGTTCGACCGCATACTGGGCGAACGCCTCACGCAGCAGGGTAAAAAGCTGTAAAAGCCCCTCGCGGTCCCGGTCGTAAGCTGCCAGGATCTGCAGCGCCTTATACCGTTCGCCAAAAAGCAGCGCCTCACAGAGCGAACGGGTATCCGCGGCCGCTTTGGAAGGCTTGGCCGACCCGATGAGCGAAAGCGCCCGCCCAATGTTTCCGCCGGCACCCGCGGCGGCCGCGCGGCGCTGGGTTTCGTCCGTTTCGGGAGAAAGCGCGGCCAGCGCCTGCTCACACTCTTCCACGGTGGGAATCTCCAGCTCCAGCGGCAAAACCCGTGAGAGGATGGTGGGCAGCATGCGGGATCGGTTTTCGCAGAGCAGCACAAACCGCACAAAGGCGGGCGGCTCCTCGATGATCTTGAGCAGCGCGTTCTGCGCCGCCGTATTCATCGCATGGGCCTTATCGATGACATAAACCTTGCACGGACCTTCATTCGGCGCAATGTAGGCGTCCTGCCGGATCTCGCGCACCAGGTCGATGGGAAATTCCTTCTTCCCTTCCGGCACAGTGTAATACCGCACGTCCGGATGGATCCCCTTTTGCACTTTGAAACAGTGCGGACAGATCCCACAGGGCTTTTCCGCCTCCTCGCAGAGCGAAAGCTCCGCAAAAAGGCGGGCCAGCGTCTTTTTACCGGAACCCTCGGGGCCTTCGACCAACAACGCATGCGGCAAACGCCCGCCAGCACTGAGGTTGGCGAGCGTACCGATAGCTTTCTGATTATGATAGAGTAATGTTTTCAAAGTTTCTCAAATCTCTCCACGTTGGTTACAAAGATCGTCGCGCCGCCGACCTGCACTTCCACCGGGAAGGAGGTGTACATGCCCACGCCGTAAGACGCGGAGGACGGCACCATCTGGGTGCGCTTTTTGGAATGCTTGCCAATGATCGAAATGACCTCGTCGACCTTATCGTCGTCGATTCCGATGATGAAGGTGGTGTTCCCCGCCATGAGGAACCCGCCGGTCGTCGCCAGCTTGGTTACCGAAAACTTGTTTTTGGTCAGCTCCTTGGAAACCTTGGCGCTGTCGTCATTGGACACAATCGCAAAGATCAGTTTCATAAGGTCACCCTCCTTGTTGCCCTTGCCCCGGCCCCATTGCCGGAGCTTTCACGCATGAAAATTAGCGCCCGAAAGGGAAGTCCCTTTCTGTATTGCTATTTTACCATATCCGGGTGTAAAATGCCATAGTTTTTTGTTGGCAGAATGCAAAGAAAGCATATCAGAAACCGCATGACTTGTCCGCTGCGCTCTGCAGAGAACCCGCTACTTTCCGCTGCCCTTTGGAAAAAGGTCAGCCAAACGCCGGAGAAAGCAGTCCCGCCAGAATGATGAGCAGCGAAACCGCCGAGATGATCAGGCTTTTGCCCGAACCCTTCTCGTCCTTCACGATCTCCGCGATCCCGGCCGCCAGCGAAAAAACGAACACAAACGGCCAAACGAACCAGGTCCAATAATAAAAGATTGCAATCCCCTTCATCAGTCCAAGCAGCATCGGCAATTCCTCTCCCGCAGTTTTAATCTTTTACGACGCATACCGCTGTAATTCCATAAGCCTTGAGCGCGGCGGCGGCCTCCTCGTCAATCCTTTCGCCGCCCATCACAACCGGGATGCCCGGCGGGCAGGGGGAAACTTCTCCGGCCGCGATCCGTCCAATCGCGTTTTCCACCAAAACAATTTCCTGTGTGGAAAAAACCGCGGCGCGCAACGGCATTGCCGACTGGGGGCGCGGGAGCGCGGCGCCCGCGGCCGGGGCGGGCGAGCCGGATGGCGAGAGCGCCCCGATTGCCCGCGCGAGCCGTTCGTAGTCGCTTTCGCGGTTATAGGCGTTGGCCATCAGCACACAGGCGGTACCGCTCACGTATTCCGGCTCAACGCCGAAACCGCGCAGGTGCGCGCCAAATGTTTCCCTATCCATCCCAAGCGGCCCAAAGCCGAGCGAAAGCTTTGCCGGATCGGAAAGCCCCTGCGGCAGCGCGAAGCCATGCGCAAGGGAAAGTCCCCGCAGCCGGTCCATCTGCCGGGCGGTGCGGGCAAAGCCCTCCCGGGCGCCGCCGCGCGCATACTGGAGCGCAATCTCACAGGAAAGCATCATCGGATAGCTTGGGCTGGTCGAGCCAAACAGCGACATCATCCGTTTCGCATCCGCCGCGAACTGCCCGTCTCCAATATGTAAAAGCGCCGCGCCGGTCATGGCGGGCATCGTCTTATGTAGGCTGTCGCAGCAGAGCGCCGCGCCGCAGTCGATCGGATGCGGCTTCCCGTATTTCTCCGGGAGAAACCGGAGGTGCGCGCCGTGCGCGTTGTCAACCAGCAGCGGCACGCCATGTTCCCGGCAGACCGCGGCGATCCCGGCAAGGTCGCTCATCACCCCAAAGTAGTCGGGCGAGGTGATGTAGACCGCTTTTGCATCCGGGTTCGTCTCGATCGCCGCCGCGACCGAGGCGGGTGTATACCGCCCAAGGAACCATTCTCCCGCGTCGTTTTCCGGATAGATCCACACCGGCGAAAGATCAAGCAGCGCTGCCGTGTTGATCGCGGCCCGGTGGATGTTGCGGCTCATGATCACCTTGCCGCCATTGCCGCATGCGAGCGCCAGCATTGTTTGGATGCACAGCGTCGCCCCACCCGCCGAAACGAGCGTCCGATACGCGCCGTAAACCTCCGCGAACTGCCGCTCCAACTCCAAAATCGGCCCATCCGCGTGAAAAAGGCTGTCCGCCCCCTCCACCTCGGTGATGTCCCACGGCAGGATTTCTGCGAATTCCCCTGTCCCACGGCCCTTATGCCCCGGCATATGGAACCGGGCCATGTCCTTTTGGAGATATGCTTCCACCGCGTCATGAAGCGGTGTTTTGCCCGCCTGCCTCATGATTTTTTCAGTTTGCGCTTCACCGCGCCGATCGTCCCGTTGAGGGCAATCGCTTTGTCCACCATCTTCGCTTTGAGCGGCTGGTAGACATAGTCAAATTCTCCGGCCAGCTCGTCAAGCGTGCCGTTAAACCCGCGCTTAAAGCGGTAAAGGCCGTACATATGCCCATTTTCATCCATATTGCCGGAAACGCCCTGGAAGTCGTAAACCGCGCATCCGGTTTCGATCGCCCATTTGATCATCTCCCACTGGATGAGGTAATTTGGCATCACATTGCGGTAGACATTATCCGACGCTCCATAGACATAGCAGGTCTTGCCCGCATAGTTGGTGGTGATCGCGCCGGAAATCGGCTGGTCCTGATAAAAGGCCATATACATCCGCACATGCTCGCCAAGCGCGTCGAGCATCCGGGCAAAATAGGCCTTCGGACGGACGTTGAAGCCGTCGCGCTCGCCGGTAGTCTGCATGATCCGCACAAAATCGTCCAGATATTCCTGTCCCACCACCCGTATTTCCACACCGTGCTTCATTGCCACGCGGCAGTTGTAACGGGTCTTTTGGGTGAGCGCCGCAAAAACTTCCTCCTCGGTGCGTCCGTTCAGGTAAAGCCGGTAATTGAATCGGGCCTGAATGCCTTCAAATCCATCGGGTCCGTAGCTTTGGGTAAAGCCCATACCTTTTGCGAGTTTTAAAAACTGCGCGTCACTCATCAGAACATCCGGGTCCATTTTGAAGGTATGGGCGTTGTATTTTTTAGCGAGCGCGTCGACGCCGGCCTTGAGGTCGGCGAGCACGGCCTGGTCGTGCAGGTCGCAGACCGGGCCGCGCGGCGCATACAAAAACGAGGTGCCGATCAGCGGGATCTTTTGGATCAGCACCGACATGGCGCCGACGATTTCGCCCGCACCGCCGCGCGAAACAACCGCTTCGAAGCCCCAGTTATTTTTTACCTTCTGCCAGTTGACGCTCTGCGTAAAGCATCCCTGCGGATGGTTTGAGACAAATGCCTCATATTCTCCATATTGATCGGGCGTAATAATTTCCAAGATCTGTATCTCCTTTTCAGTCCTTTTGTCCTGATTGCGTGACTCCAAAGAACACCGTCCAAGCGTTTTCGTAAGCCCTGAATCCACCCCAGCCCCACCGCAGTGCAGGGAGCATAAAACGTTACCATCAGTCCTGAGCTGACCGTTTTGCTGGGGGCAAAGGCATCCGCGGGGTTTGGCAAGGCGTCCGCGGGGTTTCCAAAGGGGCGGCTAGCCACTTTGGCGTGTTCTTTTCCCTATTTCTTGCACGAGCAAGAAATAGGGCCGGGGCGCCTGGAAGGCGCAGGGTCTCCGAGCGCCTGAAAAGCGCAATCCACCGCTCTGCGGCTATTATACCACAAGCGCGAAGCGCGCAGTGGGATAATGGCGCATTGGGACGGAAGCGCCAAAGGCGCGAATCGTCCTGCGCATAAAAAGGTATAATAGCCGCTTTGCGGCTATTATACCACATCCTTGCCGGAAATGATATCCAGATTGCGGCGCAGCACTTTTTCTCCACGCCAGCCATAAGCTTTCGTCTCACAGAGTTTTCCAATTGTATCATACCCGAGCACCGGCTGGTTATCCCGGTAAAAGGCTTCGACTCTGCTCTTGGCAGCCTGCCGGTTGACCGGGCAAGCGTCGGTGCACCTGTCACAGCCCCAAACGAATCCGCCCGCTTGGATCTGTCCGCGTTCCCATTCGCTCAGCGCGCCTTTTTTCTGCGTGAGAAAGGAACGGCATTTCGTCTTGTCAAAGCCGTCTTCCGAGAGTGCGCCGGTCGGGCAGGCAGCAAGGCACTGTCCGCAATTGACGCACATTTTTTTGCTTTGCGGCTGGCCGGGCGGCAAAACAAGGTCGGTGACGATCTCCCCGATGAAACAATAGCTCCCATAGACGGGGTTGAGCAGCTGTCCATTTCGGCCCACGTCGCCAAGGCCGGAAAGATATGCGGCGCGCACCTCCACAAGCGGCGAAGCGTCCACAAGTGGTATAAATATATTATTTATATACTTTTTGTTTATTTTTTGCGCCAAATTTTCCAAAATTCCCCAAATTACGGTGTGATAATCGTCTACGATTGCATATCGGGAGATGTTGCGTGATTCATAACTATTTGTATAATATCCAAATAAAAATACAATTATTGATTTCGCATTTTCCGGGATACGGACCTTTGCGCGGACTTCTAACAGCGGGAGCGCATCGGCAAAGGCGCACACGCCCCACTGATCAATCCCCGCATCGCGGACAATTTGTTCAAGCTCCGCCATCGGTTCCCTTCTTTCTTGGATAGGGTTTTTCCTCGTCCGTAAGATCCAAAAGGAAGTCCACGCTTGTCTTGTAAAATGCCGCCAAGGTTAGGAGGTTTTCAGTTGTGGGCGTGTACTCCCCTGTCTCATACTTGGAAAGGATACTCTGATTAATACCGGTTTCCATTTGCAACTGTATTTGCGTCAAATCCCGCAGGACACGAATTTTCTTCAGGTTCTTCATGCGCTCACCTCTTATGCTATTATCTCATAAAATATGCTTGACAATTATAATCATTCCTCATATAATATTCTTGTAAAGAATATTATATGAGGAATGATGTTTATGCCAACCGCCCTTGAAGAATTCTTCCTTTCTGAACTCAAAACCTTCGCCACCTACGAGGAAGCCGCCGAAGCGCATGAAATCCTCGCCCGCTTCCAGCAGGCCCAGGATCTCCTCGCCCATACCCTCACCGAACAGCAAATGCGTCTCCTGCTCGATCTGCGCGACGTGCACGACGAACTCATCGACCGCGCCTCCGCCCGTGCCTTTGTCCGCGGCGTCCGTTTCAAATCTATCCTCTCTTCCCTCGTCCTCGAGCTTTAACCGCTGGTTGAAAGGGCTTACGGACGCACATGGGGGGATTTCTCTTGCAAATCCCCCCATACCCCCAAATGCGCCCGAAGCAGGGCCTGCGGGCCCAGGCGGGATTCCGGTGCGTGCGCGCACCGGCGTGGGGGCGCCGCCCCCGCGTTCCCCGCAACCTTTGAAAAGGTTGACGAAACTTTTGTTTTTTCGCGGCGCAGCCGAATCAAAAATTCTTGAAAAAGGGTCCGGGGAAAAACTTCTTTCAAGAAGTTTTTCCCCGGCGTTCCCCCGGCTCCGCGCTTAAGCGCGGAGCCCTTTTATTCCATCCCTTTAGTTGCACTTCGAATATCCACAGGATCTACAGCTTACGCAGCCGCCTTCGTGTTCCAGCTCACTGCCGCAGTCCGGACAAAATTTGGAATGCTTGGTCACAATGACCGGCTGTTCCGGAGCCTTCTTCGGTTCCAGAATTGCACTCGAAGCCGGCTTTTGCGCCGCGATCATGTCCGCTGTCTTTTTGATCACGCGGGCGATCGCATCCGGACAGGAGGTGCATTTCATCCCCGTATGCCGGATGGTCGACGGGCAGCGGATGCCGCGCAGCTGGTCGAGGATTTCATCAATCGAGATGCCCGACCGCAGCGCGATCGAAACAAGCCGCGCGGTCGCTTCCGATTGGCTCGGACAGCCGCCCGCCTTGCCGGTCGAGGTAAATACTTCACAGATGCCGGTTTCATCATAGTTGACCGTCACATAAAGATTGCCGCACCCAATCTTCATCCGTTCGGTCAGCCCACAGGTGATCTCCGGACGCGGACGCGGACGGATATTGGTGGGGTAGCCTTCCGGGTCCGTTTCAACTGGGGTTTCCCCTTCCTTCTTAACCGACCCGATATTCAACACCTGGCTGTCACGGCTGCCGTCACGGTAGATGGTCACGCCCTTGCAGTCGAGCTCATAGGCCAGCATATAGACCTCCTGCACATCCTCGACCGTCGCGTCATGCTTGAAGTTGACCGTTTTGGAGACCGCGTTGTCGGTATATTTCTGGAACGCGGCCTGCATCTTGACATGATAAAGCGGGCTGACATCGTGCGACGAAACGAATACCCGTTTGATATCCTCCGGGATTTCTTCAATATGCGCGAGCGTACCTTCCGCCGCAATCTTTTTCATCAGTTCGTCGCTGTAGAGTCCGCGTTCTTCCAGCACCTCCCGAAGCACCGAGTTGACTTCGATCATTTCGGTGCCGTCCATAACGTTGCGGATGAAAACATAAGCGAATACCGGCTCCACCCCGGAAGAACATCCCGCGATGATCGAAAGGGTACCAGTCGGGGCGATGGTGGTGATGGTGGCGTTGCGAAGCGGCGGGCCGCCGGCAAAGATGCTTTCGTTAAAGAGCGGGAACGGTCCGCGTGTCTTGGCCAGCTCAATCGATTCGGCGCGGCCGGTTTCGGTGATGAATTTCATGACCTTTCCGGCCAATTCCACCGCCTCTTCCGAATTATAAGGGATGCCCATATAGGCGAGCATATCCGACCAGCCCATCACGCCGAGGCCGATCTTGCGGGTCTGCTTGGTGGTGAAGTCGATTTCCTCGAGCGGATACTTATTCACATCGATCACATTATCAAGAAAGTGAACCGCGTCCCTTGCGGTTTTTTCAAGTTTTTTGTAGTCGATGGCATAGCCTTTTCCGGTCTTTTTGAGCATATTGACCAAGTTGATCGAACCGAGATTGCAGCTCTCGTATGGCAGCAGCGGCTGTTCCCCGCAGGGATTGGTGCTTTCGATTTCCCCCTGGCTCGGGACGACATTGTCGCGGTTGAGGCGGTCGAGGAAGATGATGCCCGGCTCGCCATTGCGCCATGCGCTTTCCACAATCTTAGTAAAAACCTCACGCGCATCCAGCTCACCGGCCGGCTGTTTGGTTTTGGGGTCGACCAGCTTGAAGGTGTTGTTATGCTGCACCGCATGCATAAATTCTTCAGTGATGCCCACCGATATATTAAAATTGGTGATATCAGCGTTGTCTTTTTTGCAGTCGATGAAATTCAGAATATCCGGATGGTCGATCCGCAGGATGCCCATATTTGCCCCACGGCGGGTGCCGCCCTGCTTGACCGCTTCGGTGGCCATGTTGAAAACCCGCATAAAGCTGATCGGGCCGCTGGCCACGCCTCCGGTGGTGCGCACCGTCGATCCGGACGGACGCAGCCGGGAGAAGGAAAAGCCGGTGCCGCCGCCGGACTTATGAATCAGCGCGGCCTGTTTGATCGCCTCAAAGATCTCTTCCATCGAATCGCCCACGGGCAGCACAAAGCAGGCGGAAAGCTGTCCCAGCTCGCGGCCGGCGTTCATCAGGGTGGGGGAATTCGGCAAAAATTCGAGATTGGTCATCATCTCGTAGAACCGCCCGGCCAACGCTTCGGTATCGGCAGCGGGGTCGAAATGCCTGTCCGCTTCAGCGATGGCGCGCGCCACGCGCCAAAACAGCTGCTCCACTGTTTCGATATTTTTGCCTTCCTCGTCCTTCATCAGGTAACGCCGTTCCAGAACCGTCATTGCGTTTTTTCCAATTTTCATCGGTCAATCCATCCTTAATCTCTATATTGTGTATCATATAAATTTCGTAATACTATATATTGTATCACTTTCCATCTATGGAAACAACATATAAAACAAACAACCTTGCCGAATCTTTTCCAGCAAGGTTGTTTAAGGTGACTAATTTTCAAATTATTCTGCCGACGGGGCATCCGGCGGAGTTGGCTCTTCCGGTGCCTTTGGCGCGCCCTGTGTGTAATAGCCATTCGGATTCGAAGGGCCGCCCGCGCCCTTATCCGCAAGTTCATTGATTTGCGACTGCATGATACCAAGCGCAACGACCGTGAGGCCAAAGATTGCCAGCACCAGACAGATGATACTGTTATCGCTCAGGGAGACGCCCATATTGTTTCCAAGCCGCACCAACTTCTGATTATATTTATAGAGCCAATAAAGCCCATAAATGCCGCAAGTTACAATCGTAAGCAGAACTTCCAGTCCAGGGCCGTCTCTGGTATCTCCAAGCGTGTTGTTGACTTCTTCCGAGGTCTGATACATCCAAATCAGATAATAGATGCCACAGGTGACAATCGACAGGATGATAACCATGGGGATGCTTTTGTTTTGTATGTACATAAGTAACTCCAATCTCCGGCAGCGCCGGGATAAAATCAACAATTTCAGTCTACCATATCAAACGACTGATTGCAATGTATGGCTTCAAGTTTTGTCCCAACCCATACAATTTGTGTCATTTTACCCGAAAATTGCTGCAACAAAAGAAAAAAACCGCTATTTAGCGGTTTTTTAAGAGCTGGCATCGACCTATTTTTCCAGGGCGTCACCACCCAAGTATCTTCGGCACCGCTGAGCTTAACTACTGTGTTCGGAATGGGAACAGGTGGGGCCTCAGCGTCATAAACACCAGCCAAT
>Ga0079305_1001166_pt1 | contig 38878 bp, 23 predicted proteins | sample LMS_cellobiose_e_FD_79183 | JGI IMG/M metagenome (GOLD analysis project Ga0079305, IMG submission 79183) | Rumen-fistulated moose microbial communities from Alaska, USA - LMS_cellobiose_enrichment | ecosystem: Host-associated > Mammals > Digestive system > Stomach > Rumen fluid ... | reverse complement strand
CGCAGCAGCGCGGCGTCGTGGTCAGCGATCCCCTGCTCTTTGATTCGAGCGAATTCGTAAAGCTCATTTCCGTGGACGGAAAAGGCGCGTACGCCGCGGCGAGCGAATACAGGCGCACCACGGCGATGATCTCTCTCGGAGACGGGACTTATTATCTCGCCGATTTCTTCAACGTCACCGGAGGCACTTCCCACGTCTACTCGCTCCACGGCGCGTCGGCGCAGACGTCGGTTTCCTCGCTCAACATTACAAAGCAAACGAATTCAAGGGGCGAATACGTCGGGACGCTGGCGGGAGCCGACGTCGCCTTCGGCTCCAAGAACCTCGCCAGCGGATATCAGTATTTCCGAAACGTCCGCCGCGACGCTTCCCCGTCGGATAATTTCTCCGTCGACTGGACGATAAAGGACACGTGGGGAACGGCGACGTCGTCCGGCGTTCATCTTAAAGTCACGATGATCGGCGATTACGGCAGCGCGGTCCTGGCGGACGGCACTCCTCCGACGAACAAGCCGGGGAATCCGTCGGCGATAACGTATCTGCTCGTCGAGAGGAAAAGCGGCGGAAATCTCCGCTCGCTCTTCAACTCCGTCATCGAGCCGTACACCGGGAGCGCGAAGATAGTTTCCGCGGAAAAGATCCCCGTCCTCTCCGGCGGCAAAGAAGTGAACGACGAACACGTCCGCGCTCTGAAAATAACACTCTCCTCCGGCAGGACCGACTACGTGGCGTATAACGCGCTCGACAGAACGAGAAAGCTCTCCGTCAACGGCGTTTTCGAATTCACCGGGACCTTCGCCGTGTATTCGGTATCCGAAAGCGGCGCCGCGGTCTATTCGAGCGACGCGGTCGTCTCCGGTCACGAGACGGGAGGCGGCAGGATCACCGGAAGGGTCACGGATTTCACGCGGACGCTCTCGACAGAAAACACCGTCACCGTAAAGCTCGACTCCTCCGTCGATCCCGCGATCCTCGCGGGCCGGTACGTGTATATCGACCGTCTTTCCGGAGCAAGCTTCAACGCTTGTTACAGGATAATCAGCGCCGAAAAGAAGTCCGATACGTACGTTCTGAACATAGGCGACGTGACGCCGGTGGAATCATACAAAAACGCGGCGAACATGAGCGGCGGCTTCAATTATTCGATCGCCGTCGGCAAATCGCTTTACATACCGCTCTCCGGCACCGAAATAGGCGGCAATACAGTGTTTTCCGGGGTGACTCTTGCGACCGACGCGAAAAACGGCACGAAAAAAGGAAGCTTCATCGGAAATCTCTACGCCGTGAACACGACGGCGAAGACAGCGTTCGGGCTCATCCCGTACGATATCTCCCTTGCGGGAACAGGCGGCGACAACGCCGGGTTCGAGATACGCGGCAACAAGCTTTACGCCGCCGCCGATCTCACGTCCGGCGCAAAATACACGCTGTCGGCTTACGTGAACTATAAAAAAGACGGAAAGAGCGCGAGCGATCCCGTATCCTTCACTGTATCGGTGCTCTCGCCGTCGGATTCCGTCGCTCTTTCATATCCCGACTTTTCACTTGAGCCCGATCCGGACACGTCCGGACACACGCACTCGCCGTACGCCGTCGCCGCGGTCGCCGCTTCCTGCCTCAAAGCCGGAAACCGTGCGTATTACGTCTGCTCGGTATGCGGAAAATATTTCAGCGACGCGGGATGCAAAAACGAGATAGCGAACGCCTCGAGCGTGGTGATCCCCGCAACGGGACACTCCTTCGGAAAATGGACTCCCGACGGAGACAGACACGTAAGACAGTGCAAATGCGGCGAAAAGCAGTACGCCGCGCACGTTTGGGACAAGGGTACGGTCACCGTTTCTCCCTCTCACTCGTCGGAAGGCTCAAGGGTCTTCACCTGCACCGCCTGCGGCGCGAAAAAGACAGAAACGCTGGAAAAGATAACCGAGCATTCATTCGGAGAGTGGACTCCCGAAGGCGACGGACACGTACGGGTATGCGAATGCGGCGAAAAAGAGTACGGCGATCATACGTGGGACGAGGGCGCGGTCACCGTTTCTCCCTCTCACACGTCCGAGGGCGTGAAAACGTTCACCTGCACCGCCTGCGGCGCGAAAAAGACGGAAACGCTGGAAAAGATCGCCGAGCATTCATTCGGAGAGTGGACTCCCGAAGGCGACGGTCACTCCAGAGAATGCGAATGCGGCGAAAAAGAGTACGGCGATCATACGTGGGACGGGGGCGCGGTCACCGTTTCTCCATCTCACACGTCCGAGGGCGTGAAAACCTTCACCTGCACCGCCTGCGGAGCGAAAAAGACGGAAACGCTGGAAAAGATCGCCGGGCATTCATTCGGAGAGTGGACTCCCGAAGGCAACGGACACGTACGGGTATGCGAATGCGGCGAAAAAGAGTACGGCGATCATTCATGGGACGAAAGGATCGGCACAGACGGCGCTAAGAAGTTCATCTGTACCCTCTGCGGCGCCGAAAGGACCGAAAGCGCGCTTTCACGCGCCCTGCCGTTCATCATCGCCGGAGCCTCCGCGCTCTGCGCTCTCGCGGTCATACTGATCATCCGGATCAGAAAGAAAAAAGCGGCGTAAAGCCCGAAGGCCAAAAATATCACAAGCGCGCGTTTTTTTTGCCGGACAGGGCGAAAAAGCGCGCGTTTTTATGATATAATATATATGGTAGTATTGAGGTATTTTGCGCCTGCGTTTTCAAAGGCGCGGGCGGGAATCTTTCGAACTTCAAGAAAGGAAAAGCAAGAAAGGAAAAAGTTATAATGATCCTGAAAGCAAAACATCTGCTCGCACTCCTTCTCGTGCTTGTTATAATCGCTTCACCGGCGCTCCCGGCGTTCACCGCGTCCGCAGACGGCGCCGAGCCTCTCAAAAAGCGCGTAACGTATTTCACGGAAGAGGAGAGAGCAAACATAAAAGAAAACGCCGCTAAACTCGATTGGGCGAAGTCCGCGGCGGCAGATTACAAGTCGATTGCGGACAAGTACATATCCCGCGGCTTTGATTTTCTCTGGAACGTGCTCCCCTCTCAGGGGCTTCCCCGTTCCTACGGCGTCAATCAGAAGCTCGGCTGCTTGAATTGCGGCAAAGAGATCGACAAATACGGCAACTATCCGTACAAATACGATCTTCTCGAGGATCCGTGGAAGCTCACGTGCCCGAACTGCGGCATGAAGTTCCCGACCAACGATTTTGAATCGTTCTACAAGAGCGCCCTTGATGAAGGCGGCAATTTCGACGCTTCAAGAGGCGACACTCAGTATCTGAAAAACGTCCTTTATCCCGAAAAGGGCGAGAACTGGGGCGTCGACAACGGATGGGGCTACAAGGCTTCGAACGGCGGTCTTTACACCTTCATCGCATACTGGAACCACTGGGCTATATACGACGGCGGCATGGAAAACGTCATGGAGGCGATATATTACGCATATCTTTGCACCGGCGATCAGAAATACGCCGACGCCGGAATAGTCCTTCTTGACAGGATGGCGCAGATATATCCCGATATGAACATAAAGGATCTGACGGTGGCGAAGGGCTTCCTTCACAGCCACGGCGGCAGAGACGGATACGGCAAGATCCTCGGATGCATATGGGAATGCTCGATAATCAGACCGTATATCATCGCCTACGACGCTTTCTTCCCCGCGTACGAGACCATGTCAAAGGAAGCAAAGGATTATCTTGCAAAGGTCTCGGGCGGCAAGAGAAACACGGCAAACGCTCTCAAGGTCCACGTTGAGAACGGTCTTATAAAGGAGATCTATCCCGCCGTCAGGAACAAGAACATCGACGGCAACGAAGGAATGCATCAGCAGACCCTCGCGGCGGCGGCGGTAGTCATCGACGATCCCTCGCTCACAAAGCTGTGGATGGATTACAACATGAGCAGCGACGGCGGCAAGCTTCTCACGATCTTCGTTAACAGCGTCGACCGCGACGGCTACGGCAACGAGGCGGCTCCCGGATACAACTCCGGATGGGTCTCCAACTTCCTCGGCGTCGCCGAGATCCTTAAAGGATACAAGATAGGCGGCACGGGAGAAAGCTACGACCTTTACGAAAACGTGAAGTTCAAGAAGATGATCTACTCCTTCATAGATCTTCTCCTCTGCAACAAACTGACTCCTCCGATAGGAGATACCGGAAAGACCGGTTACGTCGGCACCGTAGCGAACAAGACCGCGCTCACGCTCGGCTATTCCATATATAACGACGATTATCTCGCTCAGGCGCTGTACCTCATCAACGGGGATTCGACGGACGGGCTCAGGCTCGACATATCCGAAAAGGATCCCGACAGCATATCGGCGAAAATACAGAAGGTCATAGACGAAAAGGGCACGCTCGCTCTTGGTTCCGTCAACCTCACCGGATACGGATTTGCGGTCACGAAGGGCTTTGCGGCGGCTGCCGCGGCGGCTCCCGAAACGCCGAAATCCAACATAACCCCCTTCAACACCCTCGAAGTGATCAGAAAGAGCGAAAAGGAAAATCTCGAGATCGTAAGCGGCGAAGACGGGCACGTTGTCTTCAAAAACGACGCCTCCGGCAAAGCGACGGCTTCCTTCGGATTTTATACGTCCGAGGCGAACTACATATACGATATTTCCCTCAAGATCATCGGCACCGGCTCCGACAGCGTGCTCGATGTTTACGTCGACGGCAAGAGCCTTCAGGAAAACGTGAAATTCTCAGGCAAGAGCGGCGCGGAAAATCAGATATATTTCAGAAAGACCCGCGAGCTCTCGAAGGGATATCACATACTGACGCTTCAGTTCGTTTCGGGCGCATCCGTCGATCTGAAGAGCCTCATCGTCATCAAATCCGCCGCGGCGATCTCATCCGCGTCTTCCGCGAGCGGCGAGACGTCCATGTACATCTACTACGGCAGAAATACCGGACACGGTCACGCCGATAACCTCAACCTCGGATTTTACGCGTACGGCATGGACCTCATGCCGGACATCGGATATCCGGAATTCGCGGACGCTTACGATATGCACCGCAGATATTTCGTTTCCAACACCGTCAGCCACAACACGGTCATGGTGAACGGAACAAGGCAGGACAGCGTCGTCGTCAGCACGCCCCTTTTGTTCGACTCGAGCGATTTCGTCAAGCTCATCTCCGTCGACGGCAAGGGAGCTTATTCCGCGGCGAGCGAATACAAGCGCACGTCCGCGATGATAAAAATCGGCAACGGTCAGTATTATCTCGTCGATTTCTTCAACGTCACCGGCGGAAAGACTCACGAATACGTTCTTCACGGCGCTTCCGCGTCCGCGACGGCGGAGGGACTGACGCTTAAAAATCAAACCGACGGCAGCGGAAGCTTCGTCGGCACCATGGCGGGTCCCGACGTCTCATTCGGCGGAAAGAATCAGGATAACGGATACCAGTATTTCGAAAGAGTACGCCGCGACAGCGATCCCGGCGACGTCTTCTCGGTGGACTGGGCGATAAACGACCACTGGGGTCTGGCTTCCGCCGCCGGCATACACCTCAAGGTCACGGTAGTCGGTGAAAGCGACGAGGTCACCCTCGCGGACGCCACTCCCCCGACGAACAAGGGCAACATGAAGAATCTGACGTATCTCTTCGTGAAGAGACAGAGCACATCTTCGCTCACCTCCCTTTTCAACTCCGTCATCGAGCCCTACACCGGAGCGATGCCGACCATCCTCTCCGTCGAGCAGGTCCCCGTCACCGAAAACGGCAAGGACGTCTCCGGAGATCATATAAGAGCTCTCAAAATAACCCACGTCACCGGCAGAGTCGATTACGTCGCGTACAACGCGCTCGACAGAACGAAGAAGCTCACCGTAGACAATGCGTTCGAATTCACCGGCACTTTCGCGGTCTATACCGTCTCCGACGGCGGCACCGTTATTTATACGAACGACGCGAACGTGCCCGGCAAGACGTCCCCGGAGGACAGACTTACCGGAACGGTCACCGCCTTCACGCAGGAGCTTTCCACCGAAAACAGCATCACGGTAAAGCTTGATTCCTCCGTCGACGCCGGAAGCCTCGCCGGCAAGTACGTCTATATCGACCGTCTCGCCGGAGCAAGCTTCAACGCGTGCTACAGGATAATCAGCGCCGAACGGAAAAACGGCGAATACGTTCTCAACATCGGCGACGTGACTCCGATAGAAGCATACAAGAACGCTGCCAACGTAAACGGCGGATACAAGTATTCCATCGCCGTCGGCAAGTCTCTGTACATACCGCTTTCCGAGACCGCCGGAGACGCTGAAGCCGTTCTCGGCTCCTCCGGATCGACGTTCTCGTCTATATCGCTCGCCACCGGCGCCAAAAAGGACGCTAAGAGCGGCGATTTCATCGGCAATCTCTTCGCGGTCAATTCCGCTTCCTCTTCCGTCCTCGATCTTGTCCCCTACAGCATCACCCTTATAAAGGGCGCGTGTGACAACGACCGGTTCGAAATAAAGGACAACAAGCTTTACGCGGCGGGAGATCTCACCTCGACCGGCAAATACACGGTCCTCGCGTACGTGAATTACACGAAAGACGGAAAAAACAAGAAGGATCTGATATCCTTCGACGTTCCCGTCCTCTCGAAATCCGCGTCGGATTCTCTCGTTTATCCTGAATTCTCGATCGAACCCGATCCGGAGCGTCCCGAGGGCGATCCGTCCGATCCGACCGATCCGGATGGTCCCGACGGTCCCGAGGCTCCTTCGGGAACGAACGTCGGACTCATAATCGGCATCGTCGCCGCAGTCATAGTCATCGCGGCAGCCGCGATCGTTATAATAAACATAAAGAAAAAGAAGAAAGAGGATTGACGGCGACCGTCTCTTTCAAAGCAAGGTCTTACGAAAAAATGAAAAGAACCAAAATAGTTTGTACTCTCGGACCCTCCTCCGCGGACGAAAAGGTCATGAAGGAAATGCTGCTCTCCGGCATGAACGTGGCGCGTCTCAACTTTTCCCACGGTACTCACGAGAATCACAAGATCCTCATCGACACGTTCCGCAAGGTACGTGACGGAATGGGCGTTCCCGCCGCGGTAATGCTCGATACGAACGGACCGGAGGTGCGCGTAAAGCGCTTCGGAAAGTCGGACCGCGTCTTTCTTAAAAAAGGCGCGCCGTTCACCTTCACCGCCGACGAGGTCGACGGAGACGAAACCATCGTTTCCGTCACCTTCAAGGACCTCCCCGCCTCCATGAAGAAGGGCGACCGTATGCTGGCGGACGACGGCAAGCTCCTGTTCACCGTCGACGGTACCGACGAAAAAAACGTGTACTGCCACACGGAGAACGAAGGATATCTCGGCAACAACAAGAGCCTTAATCTTCCCGACACAAAGACGGCTTTCCCGTACATGAGTGAAAAGGACAAGAGCGATATCCTCTTCGGCATAGAAAACGACGTGGATTTCATCGCCGCCTCATTCACGAGACGGAAAGAGGACGTAATAGAGCTGAGAAAATTCCTCGACTATTACGGCGGTCACAGGATAAAGATCATATCCAAGATCGAAAACATGGAAGGCGTTGAGAATTTCGACGAGATCCTCGCCTATTCCGACGGCATCATGGTGGCGCGCGGAGACATGGGAGTCGAGATCGAATACGAAAAGCTCCCGGGCATCCAGAAGAAATTCATCAGAAAATGCTACGGCTCCGGCAAGATGGTCATCACCGCCACGCAGATGCTGGAATCGATGGTGAAAAGCACCACGCCGACGAGAGCGGAGATCACCGACGTCGCAAACGCCGTGTTCGACGGCACGAGCGCCGTCATGCTCTCCGGCGAGACCGCCATGGGCGATCACCCCGCCCTCGTCGTAAAGGTCATGTCAAAGATCGTGGAGCAGGCTGAAAGGGACGCCTTCGAAATGAAAGCGTACAGCTCCTTCTCATACGATATCGACTTCAACGACACGACGAACGCCATTTGCGACGCCGCCTGCACCACGGCGAGAGACCTGAAAGCAAAAGCCGTCATAGCCGTCACGAAGGGCGGCACGGCGGCACGCAGGATGAGCAAGTTCCGTCCGGATCAGCCCATCATCGCCGCGACGCCAGACCTTAAAACGTTCCATCAGCTTTCGCTGTCCTGGGGCGTTTATCCGGTGCTTTCCCGGTATCAGGATTCGTTCGATTCTCTCCTGCGTCACGCTATCGACTGCGCAAAGCAGATCGACCTCGTCTTCCCGGGAGACAGGGTAGTCATCAGCGCCGGAGCTCCGCTCAACATATCGGGGCTCACGAACACGCTCAGAGTTTCCACGGTGGAATAGCGCAAAGCGGTGTTCCGCGGTTTCCACCGACATAAGCGGCAAATCCGAAACCTTTAATGGAGATCATAATGAAAAAAGTAGTTGTTGCCATAGATTCTTTCAAGGGGAGCGCTTCAAGCGTCGCGGCGTCCGTCGCCGCCGTGAGAGGCGTGCTAGAGGTATACCCCAACGCCAAGGTCATCGGCGTTCCCATCGCCGACGGCGGAGAAGGGACCGTGGACGCTTTCTTCACGGCGTCCGGATACATACCGGGCGACGGCGCGGAAGCGAAAAGCGGCGAATACGTCTACCTCGAGGTGACCGGACCCGATTTTCAGAAGGTCACCGCGAAGTACTGCATACTTCCCGACAAAACGACGGCGGTAATAGAAATGGCTCAGGCGTCCGGCCTCATGCTCACGAAGCTTTTCAAGCCCGGTCAGACTACCACCTACGGCACGGGTGAGCTGATACGCGACGCGGTAAAGCGCGGATGCTCTAAAATAATCCTCGGCATAGGCGGAAGCGCCACGAACGACGGGGGTATCGGCGCCCTTTCGGCGCTCGGCGTCAAATTTCTCGACAAGGATAATAATCCCGTGCGTCCCTGCGGCGACGAGCTTCACCGCGTGGAATCCATCGACACGGGCGAGCTTTTGCCCGCCGTCAAAAAGTGCGAGATATTCCTCGCCTGCGACGTCGTAAATCCCATGGTGGGTCCCAACGGCGCATCGTACGTGTACGCTCCTCAGAAGGGAGCCTCGTTCGACGACGTCGTGAGGCTCGACAGGAGCCTGACGTATTTTGCGCGCAAAATAAAAGAAGCCACCGGCGTTTCGGTGGCTGACACTCCCGGCGGCGGCGCCGCGGGAGGACTTGCGGCGGGACTCATGGCGTTTCTCGGCGTGAAAGCCCATTCCGGGATAAAGCTTCTTCTTGAGACCATCAGATTCGATAAAATAATCGAAGGCGCGGATCTCATTATCACCGGCGAGGGAAAGATCGACAGCCAGAGCGCGTCCGGAAAATCGGTGTACGGCATATGCCGTTTCGCCGCCCGCGCAAACGTTCCGGTCATCGGCATTGCCGGCGAGCTTTCGGACGATTACGAGCGCACGATGGAGACGATAGGGCTTTGCGCCGCGTTCTGCATCAACCACGCCGCCGTGCCCTTCAGCGAGGCGATCGAAAAAACGGAGTACAACATTTACGACACCGTAAAAAACATCTGCCGTACGATAAAGAAGTTCCGCTGAATCAATCGCGCGCGGAGCAAAACAAACGACCGGCTGAAACAAGCTTACCTTGTTTCAGCCGGTATTTTCTGTCCGTATATCCGCAGGCGCATATCGCGCCGCCGTTTTTTCCTTCCGGGAAAGCGGATCTTTTATATTCTCTGCTTATCTTCGATATAGAGATACAAAAGCGGATTGAGCCTTGTCATCTCGGCGTCTCTGATCTCGAAATGGAGATGCGGTCCGGTGACGTTGCCCGTCCGTCCGGAAAGCGCGATCAGATCGCCCTGATGCACCTCGTCGCCTTCCTTTACGAGTATCTCGGAGAGGTGGGCGTAGAAGGTGTACATTCCGTTGGGATGGAGGATCCTGATAAGCTTTCCGTATGAGCCGAGCGAGCTCGAACGGTCGTATGCTCCGGCAAAGACTACCTTTCCGGACATCGCGGCGTACACCTCGGTGCCGACCGCCGCTTTGAGATCCACGCCGCCGTGGTTCTCATAATATCCGTCGCCGTTCAGATCGCGCCAGCCGAAGCGGCTGTTCACGTGGAAATACTCGAGAGGACACATGAACTGCTTTTTGCCGAGGGATTCGTTATCCTCGGGATAAGGCTTTGTCCCGACTACGATTATCTTATCTGTTTTATCGGTTATGATGTGTTTTCCGGTGATGACCTTGTCGGTCTGAGCCGTTCCGACGTACGTTACGGAAGCGAGTATCTGCATCATACCGTCGGCGCCTTCCTGAGATACGTACGTTTTTCCGACGTACAGATCGCCGTCTTCTATCGTCACCGTGTCGAACGGGATCGGCTCGGTATACGTTATCGGCGTCACGACCTTGTATTTTACGGTCTCGACTTTTTCGTCCGTTTCAACGTCACGGTAGTAAACGCTGTCGACACCGGTCTTTTTGGATACGGATATCGTTCCGCTCATGGCGCCGTCCGCGTCGGGGAAATCAACTCCGGCGGCGGCGGATGAAAGAAGCTTGTATATGCTCTCTCCGTCCATGAAGAGGGAGGCGGGATAAGTCTCGTGCGCATACGTCACGGGACCGTCGAAGGAGACCCGGGCTCCGGGATTGCAGTTCTGCTCCACCTCGAGAGACGCGGCTACCGCGTTCTCGAGCACGGCTTTGTCCTCGTTTACCGCCACGAGCGTTCCGTCTATGTAAACGCCGTAACCTGTCCTGATATAGTCGCCGGTGTATTTGGAGACCGCCGATCTGATGTCGGCGAGGGAAACGTAGCTTCCGCTGCGGTTTCCGAATTCATAGGTGATGGCCGCGGGATATTTGAATGCGCACCCGAGAAGGTCGCTTACCTTCGTTTCAAGCTCCGAAACGACTCCGTCCACGGACGCCTTGGAATCGACGAAGCCTATCTCTTCGCCGTTCACGCTCGCAACGATATCTATGTTGACGGGGAGATAAGAGGCGATGACAGAAGCGGTTATCACAGCGCATACCGCGGGAGCGATATATGCGAAATTGTTCTTTACAAAACCCGCCGCGGCGGAAATGAATCCGACGCCGTTCTGGACGGTACCCGACTTCTTCGTCTTCTTGGCTTTCTTTATCTTCGGCAAAAGCTCGATGATGCCTATCGCCGAATCGTACTCGGAAGGTCTGTGATATTCTCTCTTGTCGGAGAACCAGCCCGCGGGATGGTTGCCTATGTTTTCAAAGCCTTTTTTGAGTCTGGTGCGCTTTTTGTCGGCTTTGTCGGACAGATAAATGTAAAGCGCGTTGTAAGCCGAGTCTATGACTCCGAGCTTTCCGCCGCGGAACTTTTTGTAAAGCTCGCGAAAGCCGGTCTGTTCCGGACTTTTCTTTTCGCTGCCCATAAGCGTCTCCCTCCTTCCGAAATAATGCCGCGGTCAATATGGAGATAATGACCGGATGTTATTGCAGTATACACCAATCAGAGGCGGTTTGTCAAGGCTTTTCGTGCAATTTTGCGTCAAAACCCATGAAAAACCTTTCGTTTTTCGGAATTTGATGTGCATTTTTTACGGTTTTAACACATCGTTTCGCATAAAAAGCGCGCTTTTTCATACATATTATCACGGTGTTTTTCCGCTTTTCCGCCCGTTAATGAAAAAAACCGTCATAAAATAATGAAAAAAATTCGTTTTTCGGGATTTTTATCGTTGACACGGACGGATTTTTGATTTACAATATTTATATTGAGCACGGTTCCAAACACCGTTGAAGAATTTTTATGATATGAGGTAAAATTTCATGAAAACTTGTCCCAAGTGCGGAAACGCCTGCGACGACAACGCGGCTTTCTGTGTAAAATGCGGAACTTCCTTCAGCACCGGCGCGGCTCCCGCTTATACGGCGGCTCCCGCGGTCGATCCCACCGATCATACCGCTGAATACGATCCCAAGGATATATCCGAAAACAAAGTCATCGCCATGGTCCCCTACCTTATGGGATGGCTCGGAATAGTCATAGCGCTTCTCGCTATCAACAATTCCAAATACGTGGCTTTCCACGTAAAGCAGGTAATGAAAATTCAGGTCGTCAGCACGCTGCTTGTCATCATAGGCGCGGCTCTCTTCTTTACCTTCATCGTTCCCATCGCCGCTGTGATCTGCTCTGCAATTCTCGGCGTTATCCAGATAATCGGTTTCTTCTGGGTCTGCGGCGGCAAAGCCAAGGAGCTTCCCATAGTAAAGAGCCTCGGCTTCCTCAAATAATATATCGGATATCTTACCGGACGCCAAAAATGGCGTCCGGTCTTTTTCTTAATTCCGCCGTAAAACGCATATTCAAAAAAAACAGGCTGAGATAAAGATCATACGTTCTTTCATCTCAGCTCTTGCGTTTTCATATATGCGCGGAGCAAAGCGCGTTTTCTATCTGCTCTCGAACTTCTCCGTGGTGAACACCACCGACGTTTCGGTCGGGGTGGGAGAATCCGCCTCGGAGGACGAGAATATCAAAAACTGCCGTCCGGAGCTTTCGAGTATGCGGCAGAGCTTGTCCGTGTTCTCCCTGTCGATGAAAATGAAGCTCTCGTCGAACACCATCGGCACCTTTGCGCTGACGAGCTGTTCCACGAATGCGATCCTCAGCGCGATAAGCGCAAGCTCGGAAAGTCCGCCGCCGGCGCTGGTGAACGGCATGGTGCGCGACCCGCGCTTGTACTTGAACTCGAATTTATCGGAAAGTATAAAGCTCTCGTCCTGCTTGAGCGCGAAGGAAATAAGCGCGTTGACTCTCGCGGAAACGGGCTGTGTCACGCTGTCCTCGAGAGCGGATATCTCCTTTGTCAGATCGTCGCAGCGAAGCTGTATGCTTCTGTATCTTTCGACCTTTTCAAGGACGTCCACGTCGTTCTTTTTCGCATCGAGGCTCGCTTTTCTCGCGTTTTCGGCGTAATCGGCAAGCTCCGCGGCTCTCTTCTCGCATTCGGCTTTCTTAGCCATGAGCCCGCCGTTCTGCTTTGAAAGGAAACTGAGCTCTCTTTCGAGCATGAGGAATTCCTCGCTGATCTCGAGAGTGTCGCGCTTTACGTCGCGTGAAAGGAGCTCCTTGTACGAGAGGCGCATCTTTTCAAGCTCTTTCTCGTTTTCGAAGTAGTCGCCGTATTTCCTTATGATCGTATCGACCTTTTCAAGAAGGGCGACGTCCGCCGCGTGAGTATCCTCCGCCGGCGCATCGCCGGAAGCGCTGAGCTCGCCGCTTTCCGAGACACTGTATTCGGTAACGCGTCCGTCAGACGCGGGTCCCTCTTCTCCGATGAGCTTGCGAAGGGACGAAAGCTTTGCGTTCACCTGGGAATCGACTTTATCGTAGCTTGCCTGTTCCTCTTCAAGAAGCTTTGCGTCCTCCTCGTCCGACTTTATGAAATCCGTCGTCATCCTGTAAAGATCGTCGAAATCCGTCTGCGTCTCGAGCCCGAATGAAGCGATGATCTTTTTTATCGAGCGTCCGCACAGCCGTGAAGCCACGAGAAGAGCTATCGCCATCAGGAAAACGCCGCCGGCGATAAGTCCCGAAAAGAGAAGATCCTTCTTCGCAACGAGCCACAAAAAGCAGAACGCGAACACCGCCACGATGGTAAAGAGCGTGAACAGTGCGGCGAACACGTTTTTCAGTCCGTGGCGCATATCTATCCTGCTCTGCGCGTCTTCAACTTCCTCGGCGTCGGCTCCCTTCACGTCAAAGAGGGCTTTTTTCGTTTCCTTGTTATCGCGCGTAAGATCGAGCCGTGATCTTATCTCCGCGCGGGAAGCCTCGAGCCGGCTGTATTCGAGATACTCGTCGGCAAGGCGGCTGTACTTCTCCTTGTTGACGCCCGGATGTACCGAATTGGCGTCGAAAAGGAGCAGTTTTGATTTCTTTTCGTACTGAGCGATGTCGTTTTTCAGCGTCTGGGCGTTCTCACGGTTCTCCATCAGCTTGATGTCGTCCGTGTAGTTCTTCATGTTCGCCTTGATGATGACCATTCGCTTGTTGTTAGCGTCGATCTTGCTCTGGATATCCTCGGCGTTTTTTATCGCCTCGTCGCGCGCCCTCTCCTTTTCGGAGATGCTGACGGTGAGCTTTTCCGCCCTGCTCCTTTCGTCAAGGAGCTTGTCGAGCTCTCCGGTCTTGTTCTCATTCATGAGAAGGCCGCGTTCCTTTTCCGCTTTTTCAAGCGCGGAATAAAGCCCGCCCTTTCCGGAAAACGCGAGCGCCCATTTGTCGAGCACGTCGGCGGAAATGTCCTGCTGGATCCTTCCCGTCTGCTTCTGCGCACAGTAGAGCGTGCGGTCGTACACGAATGAATTGCATCCAAAGAAATACTCTCCGGGCGTACTCTCCGTCACCACGGTCAGTCCCGATCTGTCGGTAACGGTGCAGCTGCTCTCCGGGAACGCCCCGGGAAGGCTCTCCGTCCTGTGGACCCGGTAGTACGCTCCGTCGGCGAGTATCCCTAACTCTCCCGAGACCGTTTTTTCACCGCTCCACGGGAAAACGGTGTCCATGCCCTCCGATCCGTACATGATAAATCTTATGAAATCGCAAACCGTCGTTTTTCCGCAGCTGTTCTGCCCGATGAAAAGATTCGTACCCTCACCGAGGTAAAGGCTGAGATTCTTCTTTCCGGCAAAGCAGACGATATTTATCGTTTTTATCCGTACGTTCTGAAAATTCAAGCAGGGCACCTCCTTTTTTCAATATTAAGCCCGCGGGGCTCAGCCTATGAATTTCTCCGCTATCTCCTTGAATACGGAATCGCATACGGCGGCGCTGTCGTCGGCGATCGCGTAATAAACGTACTTTCCGCTGACGGTCACGGTGGCTTTTTCAGCCATTGCGACGGCTTCCTCGTTGTAACCGGTGAAGATCTCCTTGACGTTCTTGATGCGCACGTTAATGAAGTTCTTTACCGCTGCCACGTTCTCCTCGGTGTCTTTTCCCTCGGCGAGCTTGAAAACGCCCATTTCCCTCGCGTTGCTCTCACCGCCGGGAACGACGATGGCGTAATCGGAAAACATACCGAAATCGGGATACGTTCCGTCGAGGTTGCCGTAAAGGATGGATATGCGCGCTTCTTTGTCGTCGGCGTCCATCGCGTCAAGGTCGGCTTTCGTATACTTCGTGTATTCCCAGCCGAGTCCGTCGGCTATCTTGGTGACGATCTCGTCGGGAACCGCGGTGGATTCCTTTACGCCGCCGTTTTCTCCGCAGGAGGAAAGCGCGGCGCAGGAAAGGAGCATTACTGCCGCGATAAGCGCGGTGATGAGCTTTACTGATCTTTTCATGATAATACCTCTTTTATTTTTTTCTTTTTTGAGTTACACGTTGAACCGGAAGAGGACCACGTCCCCGTCCTTCATTTCGTAGTCCTTGCCTTCGCTTCTGACAAGTCCCTTTTCCTTTGCCGCGGCAAACGATCCGCAGGCGATCAGCTCCTCGTAAGAAACGACCTCCGCCCTGATGAAGCCTTTCTCAAAGTCGGAATGTATCTTTCCGGCGGCTTCGGGAGCGAGCGTCCCGCGCTTTATGGTCCACGCTCTCACCTCGGGCTGTCCCGCGGTAAGGAAGCTGATGAGTCCGAGAAGCTTGTAGCTTTCCTTGATGAGCTTTGAAAGCGAGCTTTCGGAAAGTCCGAGGTCCTCAAGGAACACCTGCTTTTCCTCGGGATCGAGCTCGGCGAGCTCCGCCTCTATCTCGGCGCAGATCGGTATTATACCGCTTCCCTCCGCCACGGCGTAATCGTAAAGCTTCTTGTAATTTTCATTTTTGTCCGCAAGAGTACCGTCCTCGGCGAAGGGGATGTCGCTCTCGCTGATGTTCGCCGCGTATATGACCGGCTTCATGGAAAGAAGAGGCGTGTCGGAAAGGATCGCCTTTTCGTCGTCGGTAAGCTCCATGCTCCTTGCGGAAACGCCGTCGTTGAAGCCGGCGAGGAGCTTTTCGCAAAGAGCGATCTCGGATTCCGCCGTCTTGTCGCCCTTCAGCTTCTTTTTCGCCCTGTCGAGCTTTCTCTCGATCAGCTCCATGTCGGACAGGATCAGCTCCATGTCGATTATCTGAACGTCTCTCTCGGGATCGACCCCGCCCTCGACGTGCGTAACGTCGCCGTTTTCGAAGCATCTGACAACGTGTATTATCGCGTCTACCTCGCGGATATGGGAAAGGAATTTGTTTCCGAGTCCCTCGCCCTTCGAAGCGCCCTTCACGAGTCCGGCTATATCCACGAATTCGATCACGGCGTGCGTCTGCTTGACGGGATGATAGATCTCCGAAAGCCTGTCGAGTCTTTCGTCAGGCACCGGAACGACACCCACGTTGGGCTCTATCGTGCAGAACGGATAATTCGCCGCCTGCGCTCCGGCGCTGGTGAGCGCGTTGAAAAGCGTGCTCTTGCCCACGTTGGGCAATCCCACGATACCTAATTTCATATTTCCTCCAAAAAAAGCGGGTTATTTCGTTATCTTTCTCGCTTCAAGATAAAATCTTTTGTCCTCGGCGTTCCCCATCGAGAACGTCTTTCTCGGCAGGACTCCGTCGGCTACCACCGTCTTGAAAAGGCTTCCCTTGTCTATTTCGGGAAGGATGAAACCTGCTCTGTCGGCGCTCTCGCGCGCAAGACGCGACGTCACGCCGTCGCCGTGGATATAGTCGACTCTTCCGCCGTTTGAGGCAAGATAGCCGTCTATCGCGGACTGGACGCTTCCAACCGCAAGCGGAGAATCGCCGGACGTTATCCTGTAAGTCTTTTCGCCTGACGCGGTGACGATCTTTACCGTGTCGCTTCCCGGGGCTCCGGACGTTTCTTCAAGTCCGAGCTTTTCTTTGCAGTACGCGATCAGCTTCTCCGGTTCGGTTTCGAACACGACTCTGTGTATGGGCTCGAATTCAAGCGCGTCGGAGCGCAGGTTCTCTATTTCGACGAGAGCGTATCTCGCGGGATGGGAAGCCGCGGCGGAGGCGCCGTAAAGCTCCTTTATCTTTTCGTAAGCGGCTTTTGCCGTCGCAAGAGAATGGTTGCCGTCGCCCACCGCGAAGATGAGCTCCTTTTTATCGGCAAAGCCGTACGCGGCGGCGCTCTTTTCCGCGTCTGAAAGCCCGATGAGGGCGTTTATGACGTTCTCTGAATCTTCATTCGAAAGAAGGTATCCCGCAACGCTTCCGCCGCCCATCATGAGCTCGAAATCGTAAAGCTTGCAAAGACTTTCCTTCCTGGCGCAGACGGGCTCGACGACGGTTTTTTTCGGGTCGTCGATAAGCACGAGCACGTGAGGAAGCTCTATCGTTGCGCTTTTTCTTACGCGCAGTCTCGGCGGTATCCTCTCGGTGACCGTCTTTTCCGAAGCGCGCACCGGCGTCTCGCTTCCGGGAGCGTAGTCGTATTTTTCAAGATCTATCTTTCCGATTATACCGTATCTGCACGTTCCGTCGGAGAGCTTTCTTTCGGTAAGGATGAGGGCGTTTTTGATCTCGGTGAATATACCCTTGGAGATGTATTCCCTCATGCTCCTGTTGATGGCGGCGATCCGTTCGTCCTCGTTTTTTCCGAGGTATATCTCCGGCAGAACGAGTCTGAGCGACGACGGCGAGGAGCCGACGAAGCTTTCCACCTTTTCCCAGTATTCCGGCTGAGACGTGTACTGATCGCAGGCGACCACCGCCCATTTTTTCATTTTCTCCGCGTCCGCGTAAAACGACGGGAGCATTATATCGGCGGGCAAAAACGCGCATCCGGTCTCCGAAAGGTCCTTCCTTTCGGCGTATATCTCCGCGGACGCTCCGTCTCCGATCTTTTCAGCCGCTTCTCTCACCGCGCGTGAAAGCTGATCCGAGCAGGACGTGCCCTTTCCGGCGCAGTCTATCCCGGAGAACAGCTCCGCTATCTCCTCGGCGGTCTTTCCGTCCACCGCTTTTGACAGCGCCTTGAGGTTGCCGTTGCATCCTCCGACGAACGAAATGTTCGTGATCCTGTGGTCGCCGTCAATATCAAAGGAAATGTTCCTGGAACATACTCCCCTCGGTCTGTATTCGTATCTCATATCTGCTCCAATCCCGTATCCGCGAAAACGCCGCGGAACTTTTCAGCCGCTTCGGAAAAATCACCCGCGAACTCCGCGGTCCCGGATGCAAACGACGGCCGTCCGCCGCCTTTTCCTCCGAGAAGCTCGTTTGCTCTCCTGCACAAAAGCGCGCAGGAGGTTTTTTCTTCGCGCCCGCTTTCCGGCGAGGCTCCCGGGGAAACGAAAACGTACCCTATCCTGCCGTCGCCTTTTTTATATAAAACGGCGCGGCTTGGCGAGCCTGAGCCCGTTTTGGTTATTATTTCCGCTTCCGTATCATCTATAACGTCGGATATGCAGACGTCAAAGCCGCCTATCCTTTCGCTTTTTTCAAGTATCGCCCTTGCGACAAATTCCGACTTCTTTCTCAGCGTCTCCGTCAGAGCGCGGATCTTTTCGTCTTTCTGCTCCTCGGCGGCGATTATGCCCTGAGGCTTTACAGAGTATTTTTCGCCGAGCCGCGTCACGATACGGTGCTTTTGAACGTAATCCTCGAACGCTTCCTCACCGCATATGAAAAAAAGCCTCGTTCCTCCCCGAAGCTTCTGAGAGGAAACGACCTTGATAAGTCCGATCTCTCCGGTGTGTGAGACGTGGAGCCCGCAGCAAGTGCAGGAATCGTTTCCGTCTACGAACACGACTCTCATTTTTCCCGACAGCCACGAGGTCTTTTTTCTCAGCCGGACGTCTTTTATGCCGTCTTCGTCGAAATACTCAGCGAAGACGCGCCTGTTTTCTCTGACGGCGGCGTTTGCCGCTCTTTCCGCGGCGCTTATCTGCTCTTCGTCGAGCAAAGCGTTGAAATCGCAGGTGGCAAACTCGTCGTTCATGTGGAACCCGACGTTTTCCGCGCCGAAAAGCTCCTTTATCTCATATGAAAGGATGTGCTCGCCCGTGTGCCGCGCCATGAGAGCCTTTCGCTTTTTCATGTTCACGCGCATTTCGGCGGTCTTTCCCGAAAGAAGTCCGGATGGTATCTTTTCATCGCCCGAAGAGACGAGCTCGTAATACACGTCGTCTCCGTCCTCTTCCTCTGAGCTCTTTTTTCTCTTTCCTTCCGCCGCTTCCTCTTCGGTCCTGTACGCCTCGGCAACGGCGAACGAAACGTATCCTTTGCCGCCTTCGAAGATCGCGCTCTTTTCAAACGTTATCTCGGCTTCGTCAAGAGGCTGTCCGCCCCCGCCGGGGAAAATGACCGTTCTGTCGAATGATACCACCGTCCTGTTCCCGAACGTTCGGGCAAAAACGACGGTGCCGCGCGCGCTTTCGGCGTATGCGTCGCGCTCGTATATTTTATCAGTCATCCGCGCCTCTTATTCCGCGGCGGTCTCGGGCTCTTCCTTGCTCAATATCTCGTTGAGCTTTGCCACGGATCTTATGAAGCTTTTGTCTTTTTTAAGTCTGTCGAGCCTTCCGAAATTACATATGGTGCTGTGTCTCGTTACGCCCTTTTCGTCTCTGTACGATTCAACGATCTTGACGTAACAGTAATCCTTGATCTGAGTGATTTTAACAAACATGTCCGTTCCCTTTCTCAATTTGAGTCTGCAAGGCAAAATGATTAACGAGCTTTATTTTCAGACGGATGTCTTATTTTCTTTCCTGATCCGCACAGCGGGACGCAGTTTGCGCGGGGGCGCAGCGGGGCTTTCCGCGGATATTATACCACGGTGCGCCATTTCGCGCAATACTTTTTACGCATTTCCACAACACTTGTGACTTTTTTCGACAATGCGCTTCCGCTTCAGTCCGCGGCGCAAAGACGCGTGCGGAACGTTTTTCGCAAATTAAAGCATCCGCAGATATTATCTGCGGACGCCGTAACTTGTTTCGATGTTCAGACCGGAGAAAAAGTCAGCCGACTATACCGGATCTTTCGATTCCCTGTACAAGGAACTTCTGGCAGAAGCAGTACATAATGATGAGCGGGATGATGATCATCAGTCCGCACGTATTGTTTATCGCAGCCTGATACGTTGCTCCGTTCACCATCGTCGACGCGATCTTTCCGAGCGTCTTCGGGATCTGCACTATGTGAGGCATGAGATACAGACCGTCCTTCGTGAAGAAGAAGCTGGTGTAGAAGTTATCCGTCCACTGCCATGAGAAAGCGAAGAGGAATATCGTTATCATCATCGGCACGGAAAGCGGAAGAATGATCCTGATAAAGGTCTTGAAAACGCCGGAGCCGTCAACGTACGCCGCTTCTTCGAGCTCATCGGGAACGCCCTTGTAGAACTGGCGCATCATGAATATGTAAAGACCGTTCTTGAACGCGAGTCCTCCGAAAGAGAGGATAGCCAGCGGCCAGTACGTATTGATGAGGTTGAAGTACGGATACTGCCATATCTTCGTGGACGCAACGTTCTTCACGTAGAGCGATCCGAGGTTGAACGTCTTATAAATGAACTGGTAGATACCGTAGAGGTCGAAGTATCTGAACTTCATGAACATGGAGGTCTGAAGCGTCTGATGAGGGACTATCATCGTGAAGACAACGCAGATAAAGAGGAACTTGTTTCCGCGGAACTTGAACTTTGAGAATCCGTATCCGACGACGGCGCAGGTGAACATCTGCACGACAGCGCAGAGCGCGGAAAGGATCGTGGTGTTCGTGAGCGCTTCAAGATACTTGTTTTCCGTAAAGATGTAATAGTACGTATCGAGCGTGGGGTATTTCGGTATGAGCTTGACCGTTACGTCGAGGAAGTCATCGGCGCTCATAAAGGAGCCGGCGATCTTCGTGATGAACGGAAGAAGGACAACGTACGAAATACCGAGCAGAAGAATGAACCTGAAAATGAACCAGACGATATCTTTGAAGAATTTGAAGGACGCGACTCTCATTTTGAGTCTTTCGCCGAAGGACAGCTTGCCTTCAAAATCCACGTCGATCTTTACTTTCTTGCCTTTTCTTTTTATGTTCTTATCGGCTTCAATATTATTCATCTATGTGTCCTCCTTTCTCAGTCTCTTCTCTGATAGAAGACGTACGCGGAGAGGATCGCCGCGACCACCGCGATGATCAGCATGACTATGAGGAAGTACATCCAGCTCATAGCGGAGGAGCGAACGTCTCCGAGAGTTTCCGACGAGATTTTCGAAATGAACGTCATGACGGTGTTGGAGGACGATGTGAACGCGTCGATAACGGTGTAGATCGCGTTGACGAGGATCATCGGGCTGATCATCGGGAAGGTTATCTTCCAGAAGGTCTCCCACGCGGTAGCGCCTTCGACCGTACATGATTCGTAAATAGCGGGAGATATGGACTGAAGTCCCGCGAGGAATATGAGCATCTGAACGCCGGAGCGGTTGATGATGCCGTAGATGTTGTTGACCACGTCGACGACGTACTCAACGAGCTCGGTACCGACCTTCATGTTCATGAAGAGCTGCTCGATATCGATGGCGGATATGATCTGAGATCCGGCGTTCGCCGCCTCGGCTCCCGTATCGATACCGTTACTGTTCATAAAGTCCTGAAGTATCGCGTTGTTTGCGTCGATGGAGTCGATTATACCGGTGGAAAGTATGACCGGTACGAAGAACACGGCGCGGAAGAACGTTCTTCCGGGCATGTTCTGGTTAAGAAGTATAGCCATGAACAATGAGAACACGACTATTGCCGGTATGTCGAAAATAAGCTGCTGGATACCCGTGGTGAGCGTCTGAACGAAATCGGGGTTTTCAAACAGAGCGTACGAGTAGTTGTCCCAGCCGACGAAGTCAAGGTCATAACCTCCGCCCTGGAGAATGACGATCTCGTTGAAGCTGTAATTTACGGAATCAACGACTATCGGCACGTAGACCAGAACGAACACAAGCACGAAAGGAAGTACAAACATCCATCCGGCTCTCGCCTTTTTTCTGTCGAGCGACTTGGACCTGCGGCGCTTTTTTGTCTGAACCGGAACCGTTTTTGCTTTAGCTTCGCTATTCATTTTTCACGCTTCCTTTCATTATTTCACAAGATAGCCGAGAGCCGGGATCTTTTCGCCTTCGAACTCCACCTCGTAGTTGTTGAAGTTCAGGATGAACTTCGTACCGTTGGAGTAGGTCGTGCGAACTATCCTGTATCCGACGAACTCATGGTTTTCGATCGTGGCGGTCTTTACCTTCGCAAGAACTCCGTTGAGCTCGTTGTAGGTGGCGATTATGTCGTCCTTCCAGATGTCGTATCTGATGGAGTAATAACTGCTGAAATCCGTATCCTTGAGCTTGGAGGTGTTCTGATATGCGACGGCGAAGTACGGATTTGCTCCGCTTTCGATTATACGGAGAAGGTTCGTCTTGTAGTCGCCCGCGAGGTTGATGGCCTTGCCCGCGTATTCCTTGTAGCCGTGGAGCGCGATACCGAGGAAGGGTACCTGCTCGCTTTCATAGTTTCTGTTGCTGCTTTCGAGCGGCATATCGAGGATGACGCTCGCGTACTGGTAGGTGTAAGCGTTTCCGCCGCTTACCATTATCTTTTCGCCGGAAGAAGCTACATCCTTGAGGAAGTCAAGGGTGTACGCCTTGGATTCTTCTCTGTTGAGAGGAGCATCCTCGTTCTGATCCGAGCTGAGATACTTGCCTATGGTGGAAAGGGAAATGGCGCCGATGTCAAAGCTGTTGTACTTTTCCTTGATGTCGTTCCACATTCCGTCTATGAAGTTGGTGGAGATCACTATGTCTCCTCTGTTGCCGTAAGCCTGTGCTCTTGCGTTGTAGACCTTCATTCTTGCGACACGTCCCTCGATGGTCTGAACGCCCTGCGTTCTCGCGTCGAAGCGGTCGAAGATCTTCTGATCGTGTACGAAGAGGAAGTCGAAATCGGGATAGAATCCGATGCCGTTTGACTTGGTGAACGATACGAGCTCCTTGAGTCCGTTGTCTCCGCCGAGGACGCCGTCCACGCTGAGCTTTGTGGGAGGAGTGTTGTAAAGTCCGCCGTTATACCAGCCGGTATATTTGAGCGAAAGGTTTTTCACGTTCGCGTCAATCAGATCCTTAAGGATCGTCTGCGCGTCCTTGAAGGTGGTGAGTTCTTTCTTTACGTTTACGGGAACTCCGATGATCCTTTCGGTCGCATCAACGTCGCCCAGAGTCTCTATATAGAGGGGTATGTCGCTGTTTGCGGTATCAAGAGCTTCCATATACCCGTTGGCGATGAGATATTTTCTGTAATTCTTCGCCATGCCGACGTAAGTAGCATCGTCGCCGTAAAGGAAGCTGTATTTGATCGAGTAGTTGCCGACGTATTTTCTGTCGCAGTCGACCGTGAAGGTCGCGGCGTTGCCGGAAACGGTAAGACCGTTGAGCGGATAGCTGTCGGACTGTCTCGGGAACACCTTGAGATATACGGTCTGATACGGATGTACCGTGCCGCCGCCGTAGAAGGTGAGCCTTCCGAGGCTGTCGCCTTCGGTGATTATGGCGGAGTAACCGTGCTTGACGTCTTTGGTCTCGGTAACGGTCTTCTTCTTGGTCTGGAATACCTGATCACCGTGTTCGTCGTAAACGGGTTTGTCGTCTTCGTCAAGAAGCGGGATCTTCTCCTCGACTTCACTGGAATACGAGAAGGAGGATTCTCTGACGACGCCGAATACGGGCGTGCGCCATATTTCCATGTTGCCGCCGTAAGGCGTGCCGTACTCTTCGCTGTGGAAAGCGTAGTCGTTGCCGTAAAGCTGCGCCGCGATCGTGACGTTCTTCGCGCTGACGTCGGAGAATTTGATCGTTGCGCCGGATCCGTCGGGAACGAAGGCGTATCCGCCCTCACCGGCTCTTCCGGCTCCCATGTAGGGGAGGATGTCTATGCTCTTGAGAGCGTAGGTGGAAGCGTCGAACTGGATGCCGCGTCCGGAAAGCTTTGCCGTCACGCCGTCTTCCTCGACGTAGTATTCAAGAGCGAGTTTGAAGAGCGGAGGAGAAGACGCGCCGAGGACGTAACCCGTCGCCTCATGGTCGTCGAGCATGTCCTGAAGAGTGTAATCGGTGTATTGCTTGATATATCCCTCGAGACGGTTGAGCTCGCTGTCGTTGATGTCGGAGATAAGGACTCTTATCGCGTACTGTTCGACTATGGGATATTTCTCTATCATTTCCTTTCGGGTCTTATCCGTTATGGTCTCGGATTTAAGATCCTGGATGAGGTAGAATTTGTCGACCTTGCCTTTTATGTAGGCGTTGTCTATCTTTTCGAGTATTTCGGTCTGGAAGCGTTCCTCGGATATTCTTCTCGGAACGACTTTTCTTTTCGCCGTCTCGCCTATGGTGTACTCGACGCGGATACCGCCCTTTATGTTCTTCATCAGTATCTGAGAAGAAACAGCGGCGTCGCTGTAGCTGGTGAGCTCATAGCTGGAGCTGGAGGAAAGGTTGTTGTACGTGAGGATTATCTGAGAAAGGATCCTCGCCTTTACCGTCGCAGAAGCGGTCGTAACGGAAGAGTCGCCTACGTCGTAGGGGTTGGACAGTATGATCTGTCCCGTCTTCGTGTTCTTGAACGCCACCTCGCCGGTATGCTTCTGATACCAGATCTCCGTGTCGTATTTCGAGTATACCATCTCCATCGTGCCGAGCTTTTCCTCGGGCGTCGTGTAGGCGGTATTGATGTAATCTATCGTATCGTCGTCGTCATCACTTTCGGCTGCCGCCGCGGAGAAGACCCCCGCGGGGAACATAACGCCGAGAAGCATCATCAGAACGAGAACGGAAGATATGATTCTGAACTTTTTCATTATATCTCCTTTCTTTTTTTCTATACACGATACGACAGCTCGACGTATATGTTATAGAAGAATGTGAAGAGTTTTGCCACAAGTCCGGAGAAGAGCACTCCGATGAACATGATGAACGCCATGCCCACCAGCGTGCCGAGGGTCGTGAGTATGTTCTTCGACAGGGAATAATCGTGAGTCACCATCATTCCGAAGAACAGCAGGAAGCCTGCCCAAATGTACGCGACCTGGATAAGAAGGTTGATGATCTGCACTTCCTGGAGCGTGATAACGTTCGTGAGAAGCGTCGTGGGGATCATTATGATCGGGAGCGGAAGGATCGCATAAGCGGTGGCAATGCATATATCCTTGAAGCTGCCCTCGCCGTCGAACAGCGTGGTGAGACACCAGTTGGCGACACACCACAGGAAGTAAGGCGTGAGTATGGAGAAGATCTCTCCGATGAAGCTTATTCCGTTGTTGCCCGGAGCGTAAATGTACGATCTTCCTATACCGTAGTAGATATAGCCCGCTATCGTTATGGCGAGTATGAGGATCGCGCCCTTGAGGTTTCCGCGCTTCTCATGTTTGAGATCCCAGAAGCCGTCGAAGGGGTGGAAGATCACGTGGAAGCCGTAAAGGAATGCTTCCTTGAGCGTTCTCTTGTCCTTCGTTACCTGTCCCGCCTTGTTCACCTTCGCGGCGTACTTGAGGAACCTGGAAACGACTATGCAGACGACGATTATGACCGCGGGAATGATGAGGATGTACTTCTCGATCCATTCCTGTCTGATCTTCTTGAAGCAGTCGGAGTAAGCGGCGGTATCGGAGGAAGCCTCGTAGTATTCCATTGCTTCCCTGTACTTATAGCTCCTGTAAAGAGCGTCGCCTATACCGATGTACGCCTGGTCGAAGTTCGAGTTTCTCTGGAGGAGAGCCTGCCAGTACTCGGAAGCCTTGTCATAGGTCCTGTCGATCTGGTTCTGGAGAGCCGCGGCGATGTAGTCGCCGTAGTCGGTCCTCTTGTATATCGTGATGGCGTCCGTCGTCGTATCGAGTGCGAGGAGGTCGGTGCCCATGTAAGTGATGGAGGAGCAGTTCTGAAGCTGTCCTATCTGGGTTCCCTTGTCGCCGAAGATATAGAGGAGGTTGCCCTGCTCATCGTAGGTGTAGAATCTCTGACGTTCGCTGTCGAACAGCGTCATGGTGTTCTGCGGTCCGAGCGCCACGTCGATTATGGACGAGACGCTGCCCGCGGTTCCGCCGTTCATGTTCGCCACGCCCACCGGGACTTCACCCGAAGGAGGGAAGAAGCCGTTGCGCGCCATGACGTCGGTACCCTCGGCGTTGAGCTTCTTGACGGGAGCGTACGTTCCCGCCTTGCTCTTGCCGAGTATCGCGCTTCTCATGGCTCCCTTGTCAAGGGAGTTGGTGGTAGCGTAAACGAATCCGGAGGAATCTATCGTGATGTTGTTGTATTCCGTCGGGACGACCTTTTCGGATCTCGCGTTCTGTTCCGCGGTCCTGAACTGTCTCCAGAAGATCTGCCAGAGGGAAAGGGAGGATTTTTGAGCTCCCAGGAACATTATGAACTTTCCGTCGGGATAAAGCTGGATTATACCGTAGTGGGTCGTGGAGCTCACCACGTAAAGTCTGCCCGCTCTGTCCACCGCGAGGGCGACGGGCTTGTAGATGTGTCCCTCGGGGAACACGTCCGCCTTAGGCTCTTCGACGATCCTGTTGAAGCTGCCGTCGATGTTGAACACGACTATTCTGTAGTTGTCGGTGTCCGCGACGTAAATGCAGTCGTTCGTGACGAAAACGCCGCTGGGAGACAGAAGCGAATCCGGAACGCCTTCACCGTTCGTGAAGGTGTCGAGGAACATAAAGGGTTTGAACGAGGAATCGCAGATAACGATCCTGTTGTTCTTCGTGTCCGCGATATATACGTTATTATTGGCGTCTATAAACAGGTCCTTCGGGTCGTCGAGGGGCTTGATGAGGTCGAGGTAATTCGAGTCGATGATCCTGTCGGGAACATAGGCGTGAGGGCTCTCAAGCGTTGCGCCCGTGTTGCTGTACGTAAAGGAGGCGTACGGAACGATGGCGGAAGCGGAAGCTCCGAAAACCGCGGCGACGCAAAGGATGCAAATCAAAATTCTGATCGATCTTTTCATTTCCGTCCTCCTTAGTCTTTCATGCCCGACGTGGACATCGTTTCAATGACGTTGCTCTGCGTGAGCACGAACACCGCAATGGGGACGAGCATCATAACGACGGTGGAAGCAGCTCCGGCGCCGGCACGTTTGATACCGCCGGTGAGGATCTGGCTGATCGCGTATGCAAAGCTCTTGAGCTGTTCGCTGTGGATGTAAAGGGACGCGCCCGCGTTCCACAGACCCTGGAACGAGAAGATGATGAGCGTCAGCCACGCGGGTCTGACCATCGGCATCGCTATGGACCAGAGTATCCTGAATTCGCCTGCGCCGTCGAGACGGGCGGATTCAAGGCAGCTGTCCGGCACGCTCGTTTCCATGAACTGCTTCATAAGGTAAAGACCGAGGGAGGAGCAGAACGCGGGAACGATGATCGCAAAGTACGTATCGACCCATCCGAGGAGGGACATGGTGATGAAGTTCGTTATAGTCGTGACCGTCGAGTTGAACATGAGGGAGTAGACGACTATATTGAAGAAGAATTTTCTTCCGGGGAAGTTGATCTTCGCAAGAGCGTACGCCGCGAACGAGGAAAGCATGACGTTTCCGAACGTTCCGAGCACGGACGTGAACGCCGTGTTGAAGATGTACCTGGAGAACGGCACCCAGGAGGTAGACATGAGTCTGAACAGGTCGCCGTAATTCTTCAGTGTGGGGTTGACCACGTAAAATCTGGGAGGGAATATCCAAAGCTCATCGAGAGGCTTCAGTGACTGAAGTATCGCGTAAAGCATGGGAAGGAACATGAAAGCTCCGAATATAAACAGGACTATGTTTATGCCGATGTCGCCGCCCAGAGAACGGTTCATGGCGTGATTCGATTTTCTTATTCTCAGCTTACTCATATCACTGGCCCACCTTCGACAAGAGTTTTCTTACAAGCGCGTTGCTTCCGATCATCATGATGAACAAAAGCACGGCTATCGCGGACGCGTAACCCATCTCGAAACGCGTGTTTCCGTAGTCAGCCAGATGGTGCATCATCGTGTGAGCGCAGTAATCGGGGCTGGGGAATCCGCAAAGACCGGTGATGATACCGCCGAATCCGAAGGAGCCGGTGATGGCGAGGATGGCGCCGAACATCATCTGAGGTCTCATGTAAGGCAGGGTAACGAACCAGAGCTCCTGCCACCTGTTCTTTACGCCGTCGACCGCCGCCGCCTCATACAGAGAACGGTCGACCGTCTGGAATCCGGCGATGAAGGAGAGGAAGGAGGTACCGAGGCTCGTCCAGAGCGCTACGATGATAACGAGCGGGATGATGTATACGGGGTCCTGGAAGAAGGCTATCGGTTTCGATATGACGCCCATCTGCATGAGGGTACCGTTTACGAGACCGTGGGAGTCGCTCGTGAAAAGGAGCGTCCAGATGAGGTATACGTTACCGGAAATGGAGGGGGCGTAGAATATGAGCGTTACAACGGCTCTGATCTTCGGCGTAAGCTCGTTGATGAACCATGCGAACATAAGAGAGAGCAGATATGAGCAGGGTCCGGTGATGGCTGCGAAGAACAGCGTGTTTTTAACGGAAAGAAGGAATATATCGTCTTCCAGCAGGAGTCGGATATAGTTGTCCATGAACACGAACTTCGGAGCTTCGAGCATGTTGAATATCGTGAAGCTGAAGAACAGTGACAGCAGGACCGGCATTACCGTGAATATAAAGAACAGTATGAAGAACGGCGCAAGCATGAAATACGCGATCTTATTGACGCGCATCTCGCGGAGCGTCCAGGCGAACTTGGACATTTCCGCTTTTGTCACCGGCTTTTTTACTTTTGCCGCGGCAGTCTTGTCAGACATTGTTTTTCTCCTTTTCTATATTATTCTGCGAGTTTGTAATCTTCGAGAGTGGGAAGATCGAACTCTTTGCGCTTTCTCGTAAGCTCGTTGTTGATCTCGTCGATGTAGCCGAGAAGCGACTGGACGGGGTCCGCGTTATCGTTGTATGCCGCGAGGAACGCGAATCCGACATATCTGGAAATGATGTATCCGCCGGGAAGCTCGGGGGTGGCTGTGAGGTTATCGAAGCCTTCCTGGATATGCTTTCTCGCGGAGGTCGTCCACGCCTGATTGTAAAGCGCGTTGAGGTTTGCGGTCGCATGCTGTCCGGAGGATCCGAGGAGGGCGACCATTTCGCTGCCGTATCTGGACTGAGCGTCATCGCCGGTCCACCACTTCATGAACTCCCATGCCGCCTTGACGTTCTTGCAGCCTCTCATCATCATGAGGCAGGAGACGCCGGAAGCGGACGTGTGGTTTATGACTCCGTTTTCGTCCTTGATTCCGGGAAGGAGAGTGAAATCCCACAGTCCGCGGATCTCGGGGGCGAATATCTGGAGCTGGTTGTACGTGGTGTAATCGGCAACGCCGAGAGGCATCTCACCCGTTCTGAAACGGTTGGAGAAGTTATATGAATAGGGGAAACCGTAAAGCGTGAACAGTTCGCACATCTCCTTGAAGCAGTCGAGGGACGTGTTGCTGTCTATGTTGATCTCCATACCGAACGTATAGGGATCGTCGTTTATCGCCGGCTTGTAAAGCGGCTCGTTCTTCTGATACATGAACATGAGAAGTCCGGCAAGCGAGCTGGGAACACCGAATTCAAGGTTGTTCGCCTGAAGGACGTTGAGCATGTCGTAAACGTCTTCCCACGTCTCGGGAACTTCCATGCCGAGGTTGGCAAGAACGTCCATTCTGTAGAAGAGCATCGAGAACGTCTGGGTCACGGGGAGTCCGTAAGCCTTTCCGTAAAGCTTGAGCGGGATCATCGCCGCGTCGTCGAATCTGCCTTTGACGACTTCGTCGAAATCCGCGAAAATCTCTCTGTTCTCTTTGAGCTCAGCCGTATCCTCCTCGCCGGGATCGGGAGTATACGCCTCGGGGTTGATACCGAGGACTGCGCTTCTAATGGCGTAGTTGATGGCGTCGCCCGCCGCCTGTTCGAGAGCCACGTCGGGGCCCGTTCCGGAAAGCGTTGCGGGAAGCAGCGTTCCTGCCGCGACGAGCTTGAGGTTGACCTTGATACCGTACTGGGTCGTGAAGTCGTCGCTTATCATGTTTCTGACTATCTGCGACTGGTCGCGTCCGGAGAAGATCCAGACGTCGATCTCGGGGAGATTCTCGGTCGTCTCGTCCTTGATAAGTCCGAGAGAGTTGTAAGCGTCGGAGAAGAAGCTCATTATGAACGCCTTGAACTCGTGGACGAGAGACTGCCAGAAGTTCGCCTCAGCCGCGGGGAGACTGTTGCCCACGGGAGAGAGGATTATGTAGTCGAGCTGCAGCGGCTGGTTCTGGGAATCCATGACCCAGGTACCGAGGTTACCGATGTAGGTCTTGAACGTAGCGAAGTTCTTCGCGATCTCATATTCGTTGTCATACATCTTCTTGACAAGGAACGCGACGTTTTCGAGAAGCACGGAGTGCTCGCCCTTCATTCCCGTTCTCTCTTCGAGCTGTGCGGAAATGGAGTAAAGAAGATCCGCGTATTTTCCGAAGCCCTTTATGACGTCGGGAAGCTGATCGGAGAACTTATAGTCTCTGTACTGGTCGGGGTCGGGACCGGTCAGCATCAGTATCTTCAGATAATAGTTGTTGAGCTCGGTCATGGCTTCCTGGACCTGATAAATGACGTTGCCCATATCGCCGAGCACTACCTCGAGTTCGAAGAGGTGCTTTCCGGCTTCGAGATAAAACTCGTATTCGCTGTTCTCGAGCCTGTTGCCGAAAACGCTGAGCTGCCATACGTCTCCGTAGTTGAAGGAAAGGTTCTCGGCTTCCTTGAAGGGGACCTTGCCGTCTATGAAGAGCTTTCTGGAAACGTAAACGCCGTCGTAGAAGTTCTGGAGGAATCTCGTACCGATCCTGTAGTATCCGGTCGCGGGAACGTCGATCTCCCATCTCACCCACTGACCGACGGTCTGCCATTTTTCGCCGCCGATGGTGTTGAGCACCTGGAGCGTGGCGTCCTGCGGAGAGGTGACCGCGGAAGAACGGTCGCTGAGCGGATATATGATCTGATCCGAGGTGGATACGGGATGCTCAGCCTCGATTATAACGTTTTCGGAAGACGCGGTCTTCGCTCCCGCCTTGTCGCACGCCGCCTTGTATTCGGCGTAAGTCGGGAGTTCTTCTTCTCTGTATATCGTGATCGTCTTTATGACGAAGCTTTCCTTGACCGCGGAAAGGGTGACCGTGTGCTCGCCCTTCTGGAAATAGAATTTGAAGGGATCGGGATAGTATCCGGTGGAATCGCAGAAAACGGAGGTCCTCCACTCGGGGCTTTCGACCTTTGCGGGACGGAGCTCGTTGTTGTTGTCGTCGAGCTGGAACCCTCTCGAGGTCCTGTCGCCTTCAAGATACACGTCCTTCCAGACGCCGGTAAACTCGAGGTATCTCGCTTCCTTGAAAGGATATTTTCCGTCTATGAGAACGGCTCTCTCTATGGAAGCCGCGCGCATGGTCTTCGGGTAATATTCTATCTTTATATTATACATGCCCTCTTTGGGGATGTTGACGTCGAAGGCGACGTTTCCGTCCTCGGGGATGTAAAGGGATTTTCCTGAAGAGCCCTCAAAACCGTTCAGGACCTCCACCTTGGCTGTCGTCGCGTCTTTATTGTAAGCGGACGCGGCGTCAATGACCACTGTGGACGTACCGTCGGCGATATTGCTGTAACGCTTCAGATAATCCTCGTAAGTCAACGAGTTGAGCAGATCCCTTATTTCCTGCAGCTTTGAAGTCGTCTCCGTATCCGTATCGGCGGCAGCGCCGACGGTGAACAGAGAGACTGTCATCAAAACCGCGAGAAAGAAAGAAAGTGCTCCTGACAGGACTTTTTTCATTCGGGTTTCCTCCTAAGAATGGTTTGCTTGAATGGATCGCTTATTTGTACAGCGGCTTTTGAGGCCGCGATGATTCATCATAACCGATCCCTCCGTATCCGTTATATTCGTTTTCACGGAGCCGTGCTTCCGTCTTATTACATTATATTATATAAGCGGAATGCGCGCGGTCGGCGGACGCGCAAAAACGACGCGCCGCAGCGGAATTCGGTCCCGCCGCGAGGTGATATCACGGCAGAATAAGCTGATGTTCATATATAAGCATATAATAGCATGTTCGGATTTTTTTGTCAAGTACGACATATAAACAGTGCGGCGATCGGAGGGTTTTTCTCAAAAAAACTTCAAAAAACAGGCGCCGTTCATCATTCGTTAATATTTTTCGGCGTTATTCTGGATTATATGTATGTGTTATCCGAAACGCGGCGCCTCGGTGTTCAAAACTCCTTTTGCTCCGTGCAAACATCATTGAAAAATCAGCGTTCTTTCTTTGACCGTCGCACCTGTGCAGTTTTGCCGCGCCGCAGTGATGTTCAAACAAATGCATAAATTCCCGATTTTATTGAATATTATTCAGCAAATCTTTTCCGGATATCGCAGCGTTATCCGGCTCAAAAAGTTCGCGCCGCGCCTTTTTTGCGCATATTGCACAAAATCCGGCTTGAAATTTCGTCAGTTTGCCTATTGGGATTTTCCGCGTTATGCGCGCGTCAGGGCTTCCGGAAGGCAAAAAGCCGGCGGGAACGCGTTTTTTCTTGGTCATTTCGCGCAAGACGGTACTATATATTGATTCCGGACGCCGCGGGCGTTCTTTTCGCCGCGCCCGTGTCTTCTTGCGTTCGCGCGCCGTTTCTGCTATAATATATCCGGGCGGCAGGCTCCTCCCGCCGGCGAAAAAACGATCACGGAGGCATAGCGTGAAGCAAGCATAGATCTTGACCGGCTTTAAGTCGTTCACGCTTGCGAAACCGCCCCTTGCGGCGTTCAATGCCGCATATTGAAAATACCGGCGCGATTTGCGAATTTATTTGTGCCGCCCAAAGAGCGGCACGGGGGATTTATATGAGAATAATCACGGTGAGCCGCGAATTTGGAAGCGGCGGCAGAGAACTCGGAAAACGTCTTTCCGAAAAGCTCGGGATCGCATATTACGATAAGGAAATAATAACCGAGATCGCAAGGTCGAGCGATCTCGACGAAAAATACGTGGAAAAGGTGCTCGAGAACTCCGTACAGCATTACGCCATGACGCTCGCCCATTCCTTCGCTCATTTTTCCGTTCAGGACGCTTCTTCTCCGAACCTTCTCGCCCAGCAGACGCTCGTCATAAAGAATCTCGCCTCCAAAGGCGACTGCGTGATCGTCGGAAGGAGCGCCGACGTGATCCTGCGGGATCTTTCGCCCATGCGGCTTTTCGTCTATTCCGACATGGAATCAAAGGTGGAAAGATGCAGAGCGCGCTCCGGAGAGGACGACGCTCTTACGGTAAAGCAAATGATAAGGAAAATCAAACAGATCGACCACGCCAGAGCGGCGAATCACGACTTCGTTTCTCCGATACCGTGGGGCGACAGATCCGGCTACGATCTCTGCATAAACACGACCGGCTCGGACATAAAGAGCCTGATACCGTCTCTCGCGTCCTACTGCGAGAACTGGTTTTCAAGCCGCGGCGTGTCTTCGGAGGGTAAATGAGCAGGATAAGACTTTCGGATCATTTCACCGTTTCAAAGCTCATAAGATTCGTTCTGCCGTCCGTCGCCATGATGATATTCACGTCTGTCTATGGGATCGTGGACGGCATCTTTATTTCCAATTTCTGCGGAAAAGCCGCTTTCGCCGGAGTAAATCTGATAATGCCCTTCGGGATGCTCGTCTCCTCCCTCGGCTTTATGATAGGCGCGGGAGGCAGCGCCCTCGTTGCAAAAACGCTCGGCGAGGGAAAGCGCGATACGGCGAACAGGTACTTTTCCATGATGGTATACCTGACGGTAACGATCGGCGTCGTCACGTCCGTGCTCGGGATAGTATTCATGGAGAAAGTGGCGCTGCTTCTCGGCGCGACGACGGATATGCTCGACTCGTGCGTCCTGTACGGCAGGACGCTATTTGCGTTCAACACCGCCTTCATGCTTCAATGCCTCTTCCAGAGCTTTCTGGTCGCGGCGGAAAAGCCGAGGCTCGGACTGTTCGTGACCGTCGCGGCGGGGCTGACGAACATGCTCCTCGACCCGCTGTTCGTGGGCGCCTTCGGCATGGGCGTTTTCGGCGCGGCGCTGGCAAGCGGACTCAGCCAGTGCGTCGGCGGACTCGTACCGCTTATATACTTCCTCCGTCCCAACAACAGTCTCCTTCGCCTCGTTCTCACCCGTCCGGAGCCGAAGCCGCTTATTAAGGCGTGCGCCAACGGATCATCCGAGCTTATGAGCAACGTTTCCGGAGCTCTCGTCGGCATGGCGTATAATTTTCAGCTCGTAAAGCACTCGGGAGACGACGGCGTCGCCGCGTACGGCGTTCTGATGTACGTTCTCTTCATTTTCGCGGCGATCTTCATCGGTTATTCCATCGGGAGCGCTCCGGTGGTCGGATACCATTACGGCGCGAAGAACAAAGATGAGCTGAAAAACCTCCTGAGAAAGAGTCTTGTTATCATGGGGGCTTGCGGGATCGCGCTGACCCTGTCGGCGGAGCTTTCCGCTCCCGTCCTCTCGGGGATATTCGTCGGATACGACAAGACTCTGCTGGACATGACGACGACTGCCATGCGGATATATTCCCTTCACTTCGTGATCGCGGGAGTGAACATATTCCTCTCGTCGTTCTTCACCGCGCTGAATAACGGCGCGGTATCGGCGGCGATATCTTTCATAAGGACGATCGTTCTCCAGCTCCTGTTCGTAATGCTGCTCCCTGAGATATTCGGCATAGGCGGCATATGGTGGGCGGTGAACGCCGCCGAGATCGGCGCGCTCGGCGTATCCCTCGCGTTTCTCGCGGCAAAGCGCAAAAAATACGGATACTGAGCCTTCTTCTCCCGAAATATTGACAGTATTTTGTCAATTTTCTGTTGTAATCTTCGGGACTTTGATGTATAATAGGCTCTGTCATATAAAAATAATGAAAATCCATACGACCGAAAGGAAAAATATCTTAAAATGAAGGTACTTGTTGTAAACGCGGGCAGCTCCTCGCTCAAATATCAGCTCTTCAACACCGAAGACGGAAGCGTGCTCGCAAAAGGTATATGTGAAAGAATAGGTATCGGCGGCAAGATCGAGCACAAGAAAGACGGCGTAAAAACGGTGAAGGACATCGAAATGCCCAACCATTCCGTCGCCATGAAGATAGTCGTCGACACGCTCACCGATCCCGAGATCGGATGCATCAAGGATATGAGCGAAATAGAGGCTGTCGGACACAGAGTGGTCCACGGCGGTCCTTATTTCTTTGAATCCTGCCTCGTCACCCCCGAGGTCCTCGATAAGCTCCGTCTCTGCGTCGACTTCGCTCCCCTGCACACCCCCGCCCACCTCATGGGTATAGAGGGCTGCACGGACGTTATGCCGAACGTTCCCCAGGTGCTTGTATTCGACACCGCGTTCCATCAGACCATGCCCGAAAAGGCTTATCTCTATCCCGTATCCTGGGATATGATCACCGAGTGCAAGGTCCGCCGCTACGGCGCGCACGGAACCTCCCACCGCTTCGTTTCCCTCGAAATGATGAAGATCCTTGAAAAGAAGGGCATCAAGAGAGAAGATTCGAAGATCATCACCTGCCACGTGGGCAACGGCTCTTCCATCACGGCGGTCAAGGGAGGCAAGTGCATCGACACCTCCATGGGCTTCACGCCCCTCGACGGCGTTGAAATGGGCACCCGCTGCGGATCCATCGACCCCGCCATCGTTCCGTACATCATGAAGAAGAAGAACCTCACCCCGGATCAGATGTCCGAATACATGAACAAGGAATGCGGATTCCTCGGCGTTTCCGGTATTTCCTCCGACTCCCGCGATATCGAAGCCGCCATCCTCAAGAATAACCACAGAGCATGGCTCGCCGCCAACATCCTCGCTTATCAGGTACAGAAGTACATCGGCTCCTACACCGCCGCCATGAACGGTCTCGACGCCATCGTCTTCACCGCCGGAATGGGCGAGAACAACCCCGAGCTCCGCGAGAGAGCGTGCACGAACATGGAATACTTCGGCATAGAGATAGACAAGGAGATCAACGCAAAGGCTCATCATCAGCCCAATATAGTAAAGCTCTCCACCGACAGATCAAAGGTCGACGTTTACCTCATTCCCACCAACGAGGAATACATGATCGCCTCCGATACGGAAAACATCGTAAAAGCGATGAAATAACAAGCCCTTCGGGGCCCTGAAAACTTCATAGCTTATAAAAGCAGGAAAGCGCCGCTTTCCTGCTTTTTTTGATCCGCGGATCTGAAAAAAGCGGAAAAGCCGCGCTTTTGAAGCTTGAATCGGGGATTTTTATTTGAAAGCCGGAGGCTCGGTCCCGGTATCCTTGAACGCATTGCCTCCCGGCGACGGCTCCGACATGCTGAAATACATCTTCGCCGCCTTAGTCGTGCCGAAGTCGCGGTTCGAACCGCTGTTCTGCACCTTGTTGAAGGCTTCTCTGAAAAGGGCGTTGTGCGCTTCTTCTCTGTTCAGAAGAAAGTCGATCGTTTCCCTTACCTTCTTATCGTTTATCTGTCTGTAAAGGTATTCGTATACCACCTTCGCCCTCTGTTCCGAAGCGATATTCGAAAGCAGATCGGCGCACAGATCGCCCGTCACGCTGACGTAATCGCCGGTCCATGAATAACCGGAAGCGTTGATGAGTCCCGGCGCAAGTCCGAGGATGACGTGGGTCTGTATCTCGCCCGCGGGCACCTTCGACGCGTCGACGTCGTGTCCGTTGAGCAGATTTATCGTCTGCGCGACCATTTCCATATGACCGAGCTCCTCGGCGGCGATATCGAGAAAAAGATCCTTTATTTCGGGATCCTTGACCCTGAAGCTCTGAGACATATACTGCATGGCGGCTTTCAGCTCGCCGTTGGCTCCGCCGAGCTGTTCGTGAAGCAGCGCCGCGTACTGCGGATCCGGTCTTTCGACCGAAACGGGATGAAACAGTTCTTTTTGGTGTTTGAACATGATATCAACGTAAACGCGAATGAAAAAAATGATTGAAAAATTCGCGCCCCTTTCGTCGGTATCATTCCCGTTTTCTGTTTTCGGTATTCAAAAATCACGTAAGGACGGCAAAAACTAGGTACATGAGCGGTATCGTTGCGACCGCGAGCACGTTGGACAGAAGCACCATGCCGGCGCCGGGCTTCGTATCTGCGCCGTAAGCCGAGGGAAAAACGATGACGTTGAGTCCTATAGGCGTGGCGAAAGCGACGAGCGCGAGAGAAACGACGTCGGACGGCGCGCCGAAAAGTTTAAGCGCGAGCACGATCAGAGCGGGTATCGCAATGAGTCTTGCCGCCGTTACGACGTATATCCTGTATCCCGTCAGTATCTCCTTTGCCTTGTAGCCGCCTATTATCATTCCCGCCACGAGCATACAGACGGGCCCGACGCATCCTCCCGCGCCGGAAAGCATGGACGAAACGAATCCCGGAAGATGTTTCCCGGCGCCGCTGAGTCCGAGAACGAATCCGGCTGCCATGGCGATCATCGGCGGATTCAAAAGCCCCTTCAGCATGCCTTTGACGCCTTTTCCTTCCCCGCGCGGTATGAGCACGAAAAGCCCCCAGCTGTAAACGGCTATCTGGAGCGGAAGCGTGAACATGGTGTATTTATACAGCATTTCGCCGCCCCATACTCCGAGGACTATCACGTTGCCCATATACCCGAAGTTCGCTATGGCGAAGGCGTATTTATATATATTGCGCTCGTATCCGCCGCCGTCCTTCTCTTTGATAAAGAGCAGACGCGAGAAAATATATCCTATCGCCAGCGCAAACGCGAGAAGCCCCGCGCCGTACAGTATAAGCGGAGCGTTTTCCGCAAACGACTGCGCGTCGCAGTTTTCCGCGAGCGCCGACAAAACGAGCGCGGGCATGAAAACGAACGTCGCCGTCCGTGAAAGCGCCGTGTGAGCGCCGTCCGAAACAGCTCCGCTCTTTCTCAATATGAACCCCGCCAGCATGAATCCGAACAGCACCGCCATCTGCTCGGCGGTAAGATAAAAGACTTCCATAATTATCTCTTGCTCATTAATTGCACGTTTTGCATGGTTTTTAAGAGCATTAATTGCACGTTTTGCGTGTTTTCTTTTATTTTTGCTTTCGTTCTTGTTTTATAGATTTCTCGGAACATATAAAACAATCGTCTCTTCCTCAAACCGTCACTCCGCCGTGAACGTCCCTTTTGAAAGATCGTCTGCCGCGAGGAAGAACATATAAAACGGAACTGTGAGCAGTTTTTTGTTTGGGTCGTATCCGTAATTGTTCGCGGATACCTTGATAGCCGTTTCGTATTTGTTGTGATTTGCGAAGTTCTCGAGAGAGTTCAGCGATCCTCTGCTCTTCTTAACGTCGATCGGGTAAATCTTGTTGTCGGATTCGACGATGAATTCGATCTCGGAGCTTCGCTTCCCGCACCAGTAATACAGTTTTATCCCCGATGCGGTAAGCTCGTTTGCGATGAAGTTTTCAAAGAAGATCCCCGACAGCGTATTGTTTGCGTCTCCGGAAATGAAAGAAGCCGAATTGATGCCGCTTTGATAAGTGAACATGCCGACGTCGCACAGGAAAAGTCTGAAATTCGAATCGTTGTTTTCGATAAACGGCGTCGTCACTCTCTCATCGAGCTGATAAGACTGACAAACAACGTAAGCCATTGTGAGCCAGTCGACAGGCGTCTTCATGTCACGCGTCCTGCTTCCGGCCTCGATAAGTCCCGCTTTGAAATTTTTCGATTCCTTGTTCAGTTCCGCGAAGATGCTCCGGAATATCTTACGCGAACGGATTATTGATTCCGGGCTCGCCTGATAAAGCTCCATGTCCGAAAGATAGTTGTCGTACAGATCGGTCAGCACCTCGCGCGACT
>Ga0079305_1001165_pt1 | contig 38910 bp, 37 predicted proteins | sample LMS_cellobiose_e_FD_79183 | JGI IMG/M metagenome (GOLD analysis project Ga0079305, IMG submission 79183) | Rumen-fistulated moose microbial communities from Alaska, USA - LMS_cellobiose_enrichment | ecosystem: Host-associated > Mammals > Digestive system > Stomach > Rumen fluid ... | reverse complement strand
GGACCCCTATCATGTACGGAAGGGTTTCAATATCAATGATAATACTATTACACTCGGTTCCACTCTTGTCTGGGGCAACAACATGGCTCCGTCGACCACTGATCCAGTAAAGATAATGGAACTTCTCGCCTGGGACATTTCGGAAAGATGCCAGTTTGCCCTTGGCAGCGGCAAGCAGTTTACTTTCCGCGCTATCCTAATGACAGAGCCTGTAGCTGCAATACTCGCTGGTAAATATAAATCACCGCAGGCTCTTGAGAAAGTGCTGATTGATGCTTCCCGCCGTCCGCTTAAAGAGCGCGCTTTTGCAAATTACTATGCCAACCCCGGGAGTAGAAAGGATGGGGGAGAGCATAGTCTGAGGCAGTACACAGCCCACCTTGGAAAGACCGAGGAAGCAAAGATGACAAAGACTCCTGCTTGGTATGACAGCTCGGAGTCCCAGATGAACACCATTCCGACAATGAATCGTGGTATGACCGCGTTTATTATTACCGGTGACAGTGCTCGAAACAAGGTGCAGACCATGCCTGGAGGCGGATATGCCACCATTAAAATAGAATTACCGGCCAATTGGGACAGTTTGATGTCGGATTTGGGCTACTCTCCGTTGAGTGAATCGAGATTATGATTATATTTGCTATGAATGAGAAGTGACGAAGCGACATTCCTAGCAATTGTAAAAAAGTACCAGCAGCCTCTCTACGGGTACATTCGCCGTGTGGTAGTCCGCCACGAAGATTCTGAGGATATACTGCAGGAGACCTTTGCAAAAGTATTTCGGAAGCTTTGGCAGGTGCGGAGTGAAGATGCCCTTGGAGGATGGATTTATAGAATTGCGACTAACGAAATCAACCGATTCTTTAAGAGAAAGAGGATTATCCTGGTTTCGGAAGAATTGCCTGAGGCTGCGATTGCCCCTGAAGAAGTCGAAGAGAGGAAGGCCGCCGAGATACTTATTCCCAAGGCTATCGGTAAGCTGACGCAGCTGGAAAGGGAGGTCTTTTGCCTGAAGTATTACGAGGATATGGATTACGAGCAGATCAGCCATATTACAGGTGCGAACAAGAATACGCTGATGGTGACCTGGCATAATGCAAAGAAAATAATTAAAGAGGAGATACTGAAATGAACGAAGTTAAGTTGAGTGTTCCAGAAGGATATTTCGAGGAGAGTCTGAGTAAGACCTTGGATCGCTCCCGAAAGATCCGTACCCGAAGAAGAGCTGCTCTTTGTGTTGCCGCTTCTCTTGCTCTGATAGTAGGAATATGGCAGTTCATGCCCTCTAATCGCATTTCTATGGTATCTCCCGAGGATGCAGAACTATATGAACTGGATGTTTTCTTGATGATAAATGGCGAATAATATGAGACGGTTTTTGATATTATCTCTGTTTCTTTTTATGGCGATAGGCCCCGCCTATGCGCAGAGCACCGATGCTCAGAAAAGAATCCATATGGCGGCAGAAAGAATCTGTGCGAAGATTGATGTAGATAAAGCCCATAAGGATGCTTTCATATCCATCTATCAATCATACAAGAAGGATATGGGCAGTGTGAGAAATATCAAGCCCTCTGTAACGGGGGACAGCGAGCAGGCTGTCGAAGCAAAGATTCGCTGCGACTTTGTCAAGAGCGAGAAGATTCTGGAGATTCGCAAGAACTATTATGAACAGTTCAGAACGATTCTTCGCCCGTCTCAGATACAAAAGATGTATGATTTAGAGCGGGCGTGGGGAAAGCCATAATGGTGTCAATAGCTTCCTGCATATCGTCGGTTACAGAAAGCATCAGGCCTTTGTATTTTCCTCTTTGCAGAAGATCTTCCATGAGAGTGTAGATGGGCACTTCGCGTGTGAAGAAGTCAACTCCGAGGAAGACCATTGGACTAGGGTCACCAAATGTCGCATAGTGGTTCTGGGCAGCATCCTGGAAGATTTCCTGAATAGTTCCTGCCGATCCCGGGGAATAAATGATTCCCCCCTTAGCGATGGACAGAAGGGTATCTTCCCTAACGCTGTTATAGAAGTATTTAGCGATGTGGGTTGCAAAGGGACTGGCAGGTTCGTGACCATAGAACCATGTCGGAATGCCAAGACTGCAGTACTTGCTCTGAGGGAACTTCTTCCTGACTTCGAAAGCTGATCTAAGCCAGCCTTCGTCGCTGAAAGTAGGGGCGACGGAAAGAATCTCAAGAGCCTCTTCGAACTCTTCCAGGGTCCTTCCTGCCATCCAAGCGCCGAAATGAGTGGCCTCCATGGCTCCGGGACCTCCGCCGGAGGCCATCAGCTTCCCCTTTTCGGTGAGACTCTTACTGATGAGTGCAACCCTTTTATATGAAGCGTCTGTGCGTCGCTGGGAGTGCCCTCCCATAATGGCGACAACCTGTTTTGGGTCGAATCTGCTCAGGAAGGCATTCATCGCATCACTCATAGCCCTGTCGTGAAGAGTCCTCCCAAGAGTCTCGCGGATATCTGTACAATCCTTTCCTTTCTCTTTGTAGTCGGTAAAGACCCTTGAGTCGAAACAGGTCTCGAAACTGTCTTCGTTCTCGGGGTCATATCCTTCATATAAATCTTCTCCTGAATACAGCCTGCTCCTGAATACATTGTAGGTACGACCCATTCTCGGGAACAGAAGACAAGTCCTCCCGATTTGGTCTTCCATCTCGGAAGGAATTTCACATCCCAGGAAGCAGCAGTCCGAGAAACGGTGTCCTGCTGCTACATACTGCGGAACCTTGTTGAAGTCAATGTACTGGAAAACATAGTGGGTAATGAACCCGGTGCTGTCCGGTGCCGGAAGGTGGGAGATTTCGGAAACCTCTTGGTATGGCTGGGCTTTCATAGGAGGATTAAATTGTGTTCTTGAGAGTCCTGTTGCCGGTGATTCTGCCTATACCCAAACGGGCTTCAATTACATTTTCGACATATCCGGAAAGGGTATGGATTTCTTCTGCAAGGTCATTCAAGATAGTGCCGGTAGTGAAAGGAAGGATATTGGCATCCACCTTTGCAGAAACAGAATCCAGAAGTGACAGGCAGGCGGCCTTTATCTCCTTCTTGAGATTGACATCGATTTCAGCATCCCTGTCGTCGAGCTTAAGGCGCATGGCATCAATATATGCACCGGCCTTGGCAAAAAGAGCTTCAAGCTCTGAGTAAAGATCGTCGTCGATATGGACTGTGCCGGCTTTGCGCTTGAGAACGCGGCCTATTGCGAGGCAGCTGTCGCCGATACTCTCGAGCTCATTCACCTCGCGGAGCATATCGCGGATCTTTCCCTTTGTGTCATCAGAAAGATGGGCCTTACTGACTTCGGAGAGATATTTTCCTATCTCCGCCTCCATGTTATCTGTGATTTGCTCGTACTTCTCCACCCTTTCCATCTTCTTTTCGAAGGAGTCCTTGTTTTCATCCGCGAGCATGGACTCGACCATCTTATACATCTTCACTATCCTGTCACCGAAAAGTCCAATCTCCTTCTGGGCCTGGAGAACTGAGATTTCAGGAGTCTTGATAATGCCGCTCTGGATATAACGAAGGCGGAATACTTCGTCATCCTCCTGAGGCCTCGGCTTGATGACTTTGGAGACAAATTTCTCGATAAGAGGTATGAACCAAATGAGAATCAATGTGTTAGTAACATTGAACAGGGTATGGAAAGTCGCCAGTACGAAGGTGAGCCTCGTCGGATCCTGAGAAGTGGCGTCCGGGTCAACTCCTACTATAGAGCATACGAGTCTTACGAATGGATAGAAGAAAGCAAGTACCCAGATGACACCGAAAACATTGAAAACGAGGTGGGATAGGGCAGTCCTTCGAGCCTGGACATTGGCCGACATAGCAATAAGGTTGGCGGTAATGGTCGTACCGATATTCTCGCCGAGGACAAGTGCAAGACCGAGGTAGATTGGAAGAACCCCTGTTGAACAGAGAACCATAGTGATTGCCATCAGTGCGGCGGACGACTGGACGCAGAAAGTCAGCACGGAGCCAATCAGAAGGAAGGCAAGAACGGAAAGATAACTGTCAGTAGGGAAGGATGAGAAGAAACTGACTACGGCGGGATTGCCGGCGAGATTCATCTCCCTTCCTGTCAGATTGAGGGTGCCAAGCGCGAAGAGCAGGAAGGCAAGTCCGAAGAGGAAGTCTCCAAGGTAACGGCGCTTCTTGATATTGATCAGAATGATGCCAATCAGAAATACCGGCCAGACGAAGTTTGTAATATTGAAAGAGAAGCCTGCGGACATGATCCACGCGGTAAGCGTCGTGCCGATGTTGGCTCCCATGATGACGGAGATGGCTTGCGCAAGCGTCAGAAGACCCGCATTTACAAAGGATACGGTCATCACCGTAGTGGCTGTCGAAGACTGGACGGCAACGGTGACAAATATACCTGTGAGAACTCCGGTAAAGCGGTTGGTCGTCATGGTACCAAGGACATGCCTCAACTGGGGACCAGCCATTTTCTGGAGAGCGTCGCTCATAGTCTTCATTCCGAATATGAGCAATGCTACTGCGCCAAGAAGTTTTAGTACGGTAAGCATCTAATGTTGTTTGAGAATATGCAAATATACAAAATAGATTGGGATTCTCTTATAAGGCAGATGCTATCTTTTTCCAAAGATTGTATCTGTCCCAATCCGCGCGACATGAGAAAATCGCAATCATTATATCTTTTGACGGCTCTCTTGCGACTAGCGCCTTAAAGCCTCCATTATCTCCGGTGTGATAGATCAGCTCTTTCCCTTCTATGAACCAGCCATATCCGTACCAAGTATCAGGGCGATTCTGATAACCGCTCCACCCGCTGTCGGAGACTTTGATGTGGGGGGTCATCGCATCTTTAAGATACCCGGAAGGAAGTATTGCCCCTTCTTTCCCTTGAAGGGATGCTCTGAGAGCTTTTTCCCACAGGACGAATTCATGGGTTGAGGAGTAGATGCCGCCGTCAGGCCTTGTCGCGAAGAAGGTTTCTTCGCCGTAGTCGTATTCATACCAATCCTTTTTCCCCTCGGCGACACCTGCAGTCCTTTCTTCGGGCATCTCCTCTACATCGGCATATTCGTATCCATGGGCCATATCGGGGATATCAGCGTCAGGGGAGAAATAGCAGGTCTTATCCATACCTGCAGGAAGGAAAATATTCTCTTTCACATATTCTGTAAATGGCTTTCCACTAATTCTTTCCACAAGTCTGCCAAGAAGAACGAAGGTCGGGTTGATATATTCGTACGCTGTCCCGGGGGCGAAATGAAGACGGGTGAGAGTGTCCAGGTATTCCAGGGCGACAGACTCGTCGGCGAAAACCTTTCTCTCTCTCGGCATTCCTCCACGGGCGTCCGGTATTCCAGAAGAATGGGAAAGCAAATGCTTGATTCTTACCTTGTTCCAAAGAGGAGCTGAGTATTCGGGAAAGTATTTGGAAAGACTGTCTTCAAGGGAAATCAGCCCCTGGGAGGCCAATTGAAGCACGGCAACGGAGGTGAATTGCTTGGAGATGGAAGCAACATTGAACATCGTCTCTCCTGACACCGGCTCTTTCGTGTCTATGTCCGCGATTCCGTATCCCTTGTCGAATATGATTTTGTCTCCGGACATGACAAGGACAGCAGCTCCCGGTTCACCGTCAGGGAAACACTCGCGGCAAGCTGAATCTATTGCAGAAGAGACATTATTTTTGCAAGAAGGCAGGCATAGCAATAGAGCCGTGCCTGCCATTAATAAACAGTTTTGAATTCTCATTTAGATGCTCATTTAGAACCCGATGACTAAGCCTGCAGTCCAATAATTGAATGTGGAACTGACTGAAGCAGGGATAAGCGGCTTCGGATAATACTTGAAATAGAGTCCAAGTCCATCCCAAGATATCGCGGCCATGTAGTCCCAAGAGAACTTTTCGCTCCTGACCTTCCACTGATGATTTTCAATCCATCCTTCATCTGTCAGCATTTTCGTCTCGACGAAAGACCTTTTGCCTTGAAGCGGCCAGAAGAACTCTGCGCCACCACGTATATTGCATCCTCCGAAATTGAAGCCCAGTGTCACAGGGACAGAGAGGCTGAATACCACGAGTCTCGACTTGCTGCGCTTTAGGTCATACTTCTCCGGTTGGATAATTTTACCTACTAGCGGATAATTGTCGTTGTCCAGAGTGAACCACTCATCCTTTGCGGGTTTGAAATTGTCTATCTTAATGTCTCCTCCGGCACTTAATGATAGCCATTTCGTCGGGTTTATACTGAGATTGATGACGTTTAGGAAAAACTCCCATGAGCGTCCGAACTTTGAAGAGAACGACTGAGCGTCAACTTTGGTAAGACCATATCCAAAGTTGTCAATAAGGGAGAAATCGATAACCTTGAAGTCTTTGTCGTCGTGCCTGAGAACTTTCCCCGGCCCGATTTCAAGATCCTCAATCTTATCCAGAAGGTCTCTTTTTTCTTGTGTTTGTGCAGCTGCGGAGATACCTATTCCAAGAAGCAGTGCGGATATGATAAATAGATGCTTTTTCATTTATTGTTTATTTTAATTTCAGGCATTCTGGCGATAGTGTGGAATCCGGGAGCGAAATAACTCTTTACCAAAGATTTAACTAAGTCATCGTCTTTGGGCTCTTTCCCGCTTAACATTTCCATGAGAGACTCTGACATCTCCTTCTTGACAGGGTAGGTCTCTATTCTGTATTTCTTTAATCCCGCAAGGTTTGCGGCATAGCGGACAGCATCCATAAGGTTGCCGCGCTCGTCAGCAAGACCATTCTCAAGGGCGTCTTTGCCAGACCAGACCCGGCCTTGCGCAAGGGAGTCGACAGCTTCCTTTGTCATCGATCTTCCCTCTGCAACGGTGGAGACGAAACTGTCGTAAATGCCTTCAATCTTCTCCTGATACCAAGCCTGTTCCTCTTTGCTGAGAGGTTTCATTCCGGATCCCATGGTGCTATGTTCATTGGTCCCGATGGTTACAGGGTTGACATGGACAGTCTTTCTCATTGCGCGACCAAGAGAAGGAACCATTCCGAAGACTCCGATTGAGCCGGTAAGAGTAGCATTATCGGTGAATATTCTATTGCAAGCAGCAGAAATCAGGTAACCGCCTGACGCTGCGTATCCGCCGTAACTGGCTACAACCGGCTTGTCCTTCATCAGAAGCTCGATTTCGCGGCGGATCATCTCGGCGGCGACAACTTCTCCTCCGGGGGAGTTGACTCTGAATACGACAGCCTTGACCGTAGAATCGGCCCTGACCTTTGCTATCTCTTTCGAGAACTTTTCACCAGCTATGCCACTGCCGCTACGGACAATCTCTCGGTCTGCATAAAGGACAGCGATTTTCTTGGAAGAAGGTCCTTTCTCCAGGTCGGAAGCGTATTCGGAAATTGATATTTTCCTGACATCTGAGGCCTCTTTTACTCCGAACATGTGGCAAAGATATTTTGCCATCTCGTCGCGGTGCTTAAGGCCGTCGACAAGACCCTTTTCCAGCATATCCTCGGCGGTGGCTAGCTGAAGGCCATCGATCCAACTGCGGAGATCTTTCTCGGAAATACCTCTGGATGAGGCGATTTCCTCAAGGAAAGACCCCCAGATTGAGCCGAGAAGCTCCTCATACTGAAGGCGGTTCTCAGGACTGATGTCATTGCGGATATACATCTCGCCTGCTGATTTGAACTTTCCGTGGCGAATCAGCTGAATGTCAACTCCGAGAGTATCGAGAAGATCCTTGACAAAAAACTGCGTGCTGGAAAGACCGTTGATGCCGCATTCTCCCTCAGGGTTCATGAATACCTTGTCTGCTGCTGAAGCGAGGTAGTAGCTGCCGTTTCCGAAATCGGTGCCGTAAGCGACTACAGGCTTTTTCAGCTTGCTGAGGATGCCCCTTATTTCCTCCATGGCAGCCATTCCTGAAGAGAAATGGTCGGTATTGATATATACCATGGCGATATCCTTGTCCTCCGACGCCTTTTCAAGCGCCCTTTCAAGAGAGAGGAGCGAGACGGAAGAGCTCCTTGAGAGTCCACCGAGAGATAAGTCAAACGACTTGTCACCTCTCTCTGCGACGGATTCCTTGAGATTGATCGTCAATAATTTCCCTTTAAGAAAGTCCTCTGCAGAAGCATTGATTGCAAAGGATAATGCGGCTATAGCCGCTAGTAAATAGATCTTTTTCATATTGGTACAAATATGATTTATTTTTCTCCTATTTCCAAGATTATTTTGAAAAAATTTTAATAAATTTGCAATCATTGATAACGCTAAAACGATATGAAGCATTATTACCTTTTGGCCCTTGCTGTATTCGCTGCTTTGCTCTATTCCTGCGGGACTGTCAATCCGGACAAAATAGAGACTCCTTCCGTGAGTTCCCAAAAGTTTGATCCATCCAAGCACGCCGTAGAATTTGAGACGGAATTCAGGGCTGCCTGGGTAGCGACTGTCGCCAATATAGACTGGCCGACTAAAGGAGCTTCCGCAAGCGTGCAGAAGTCGGAAATGCTGACTCTGTTGAGGGATGTAAAGGCTGCCGGGTGCAATGCGATAATGCTTCAGGTGGTTTCAAATGCAGACGCTATCTATCCTTCGGAACTTCTTCCGTGGAGTGTGCTCCTTACCGGAAAGCAGGGGCAGGATCCCGGCTATGATCCTCTCGGATTTGCGGTTGAGGAAGCCCATAAGCTGGGTCTGGAGATCCATGCGTGGGTCAATCCTCTGAGAATCGGGTCTGCAAGTGCCGAGAGGGTAAGCGACCACCCTATGAAGAAAAATCCTTCATGGTATCAGACCTACAAGAACAATTATTATTGGAATCCGGGACTTCCTCAAGTCAGGGAGTTTCTTGGAAGAATCGTCACGGAAATAGTTACCAATTACGATGTTGACGGAGTGCATATCGATGATTACTTCTATCCTTCAGGTCTCAAATCGGATTCTGATACATGGTATGACACAAACCTTTATAATCTTTACGCTGATGGCCGTTCGCTCGATGAGTGGCGTTTCAGCAATATCGACGAGATGATAAGGATTTATCAGAAGGTCACCCATGAGGCAAAACCATCTGCAGTGTTCGGGGTTTCTCCCGCCGGCAGGATAGAGTTGACGGCGAATCTTTATGCGGATCCACGCCATTGGGTAGAGGAGGGAACGATCGACTACCTTACCCCGCAGATATACTGGGACCATAAAAGAGGCGACTTTGCAGATTTCGACACAGTCCTTCCGCAGTGGCTCGATATTCATGGAAATATCCCTTTGATGCCGGGACTTGCCAGCTATAAATATGGCACCAAAAACACTAAAGAGGATTTCACGGATATTTCGGAATATCTATATCAGGTAAATCTCTGCCGCAGAAGTGGTTGTCCGGGCAACTTCTGGTACAATACAACTTCTATCCGTAAATCCGAGGTCAAAAAGTATCTAGGTTCATCTATCTATCCGGAAGAGGTTCTGACTCCTTCCCTTTCCAAAACACCTAAAGAGCTGACGGCTCCTTCTGTCTTGGTGGAAGGAACGAAGATAAGCTGGAGTGAGGTCCAGGGAGCGGACAACTATGTAGTGTTTAAACTGACAGAAAGTTCTTCCGCATCGACTGTTTGGAAGGCCTCGATTGTTAAAAGCGGAACATTCCTATCATTCGAAGGAGTCAAAGGGACTAATTATATCGTTCTTGCAAGGAGCGGAGCGGCAAGGTCGGGATATAGTCAGCCTGTTTTCTTGGAATAATTGCATTTTTAGGAATTTTTGTATATTTGCAATCCCGTACAAGACCTAAGCCGGTAAATTATTGACCGGATGCAACGATTTAATAAATTGATAATCAGCATAGTGGCATTATTTATATTGCCACTTTTCTCGTGTACAGACAACTCCTCTGAAAAGCCGGGAGTCGATATACTGACTCTTAGAGGAGGAGTTTTCGATAAGGATAACGGTAAGCCGATTCCCGGCATTCAGGCTCTTCTGTCAACGGGAGAATCGGCTTCTACTGATAAGCGAGGGAACTTTTCATTTTCTGTTGAAATAGAGGATAATATCTTTCCTGATTCTATACGGTTCGAGGATATTGACGGCGAGGAGAACGGCTCTTACTCTCCTACTGAGATGGAACTCAATCTGGATGTGAGGTCCTCTTCCTTTAATGCCGATTCACATCTTTTCAAAGTGGAAGGAGTAGAGGTTTTTCTCTCCCGTCTTAAATAGGTTTCTTTCCCGCCACCCTCCGGGCGTCATCCCGGTATGCTTTTTAAACTGTCTTGCAAAATTGGATCTGTCGCTGAAACCGACGGAGTCCCCGATTATTGTAGCTGAGCAATCCGGATATCGGAGGAGCATGTCTTTGGCCATATCGATTCGCCGTTGGACAATCCATGTCCTTGGGTCTTCTTTAAGTACAATGGCGAAGTATCTTGAGAGTGAGTGCCTGCGAATTCCGATACTATCGGCAATGTCTCCGACAGACCTGATCGATTCGTCAGTGAACTGTTTCTCATCCACCCACTCGAGCAGCCTTTCTTCTATTTTTGAAAAAGACTCGTCCGCCGTGTCACAGTCTACAGCTGCGGGGCGTTTCTTCCGTTGTTTGTTTTTTCTTCGATGAAGTGCGGAGATGAGTTTCTCCTTGATTGATAAGTGTTTCATAATTGTATTGTTTAAGTGTTATTGCAAATTTACTCATTTTTTATCTATTTTTGCAATTATATTATTTGTATTATGCTTGATCTGACATCCTTCGAAGCCTTTTCTTCTCTCAAAACACCCTTCTACTATTATGATGCTACTCTTCTTAAGAGGACTATCTCGTATGTCAGCAAGATGTCTCGTAAATATGGTATCGAAGTCCATTATGCCATAAAAGCCAATCCGGAGGAAAGGATACTTAGAATGATAAGTTCTTCCGGGCTAGGGGCTGACTGCGTAAGCGGAAACGAGATTGTAAGGGCTATAAGATGCGGATTCAAGCCTTCATCAATCCTCTTTGCGGGAGTAGGGAAGACTGACGGTGAAATAAGGACTGCTTTGAGGGTGGGAATCGGAGCTTTCAATTGCGAGTCTGTTCAGGAATTGAGAATTATCTCCTCTGTCGCGGAAAAGATGCGTACAGTCGCTCCTGTTTCTCTTAGAATCAATCCCGGGATTGACGCTCATACGCATAAATATATCACTACTGGCCTTCAAGAGAATAAATTCGGAATTGACCCGGTGGATCTTGACGATGCGGTTGAGGTAATCAAATCATCAGGGTGGCTGGATTTCAAAGGAGTTCAGTTCCATATCGGCTCTCAAATACTTGGAGTCAAGGAGATTTTTTCTCTCGAATGCAGAAGGGCGGCGGAACTCGTATCCCTTGTCGAATCAAAGGGGCTTCATGTGAGCTCAATCGACCTCGGAGGAGGTCTTGGCGCCGATTATGACGAGCCGGATGAAAATCCGATCCCGGATTTCGGAGAATGGTTCAAGACAATAGTGGAGAATCTCCCTTGCAGGGAGGGAAGGACAATCCAGGTCGAGCCGGGACGGGCTCTTGTCGCCCAGTGCGGCTCTCTTATCGCCCGCGTCATTTATATCAAGCCTGGTAGCGTCCGTAATTTCATGATTCTTGACGGAGGAATGAACGATCTCATTCGTCCCGCCCTTTACGGCGCATGGCACAAGATAGAGAATCTGTCGGCCCATTATCTTCGGGGAAATGATGAGAAAGATACAGTCTATGATGTTGTAGGGCCTGTTTGTGAGTCGGCAGACGTATTCGGAACGGACCGCCTTCTCAGAGAGTCTTTCCGAGGAGATCTTATCGCTATCCGTTCTGCGGGGGCTTACGGGGCCGCGATGTCTTCTTCTTATAATCTTCGGACAAGGGCACGGGCTGTCTATTCCGATGAGATTACCAAATCCCGGTAAAAAGAGTTATATTTGCATTCCCAAAAACCAATTATATGTTTGAGAATCTTAGCGAGAGACTGGAAAGGTCTTTCAAGATACTGAAAGGCGAGGGAAGGATCACCGAAATAAATGTCGCCGAGACTGTTAAAGATATCAGGAAAGCCCTTCTTGATGCCGACGTAAGCTATAAGGTAGCCAAGGAGTTTTGCAATACTGTCAAGGACAAGGCTATTGGAGCCAATGTCCTTACCGCGGTCAAGCCCCAGCAGATGATGGTTAAGATCGTCCATGACGAGCTTGCCTCGTTTATGGGCAGCAACGCCCAGGATATCAATCTGAAGGGTAACCCGGCTGTAATTCTTGTCGCTGGTCTTAATGGATCCGGTAAGACAACTTTTTCAGGTAAACTCGCCCTGCACATCAAGAGCAAGAGGGGAATGAAGGTTCTTCTTGCAGCCTGCGATACCTTCCGTCCCGCAGCTATTGAGCAGTTGAAAGTGCTTGGAGAGTCTATCCAGGTACCTGTATATACGGAAGATGGAGAAAAAGATCCTATCCGTATCGCCAAAAATGCTATCTCGAAAGCACGCACTGAGGGATATTCCGTTGTCGTAGTAGATACTGCCGGACGTCTTGCAGTAGACGAACAGCTGATGAACGAGATTTCCGCCCTGCATCAGGCTATAGTGCCGACAGAGACACTTTTCGTTGTAGATGCAATGACAGGTCAGGATGCAGTCGAGACAGCAAAAGCGTTCAATGACAGGCTTGATTTTGACGGAGTCGTGCTCACTAAGATGGACGGTGACACCAGAGGCGGTGCTGCCCTGTCTATAAAGGCAGTGGTCGGAAAGCCGATCAAGTTCGTCTCTTCCGGTGAGAAAATGGAAGCCCTTGAGGTCTTCCATCCTGAAAGAATCGCTGACCGTATCCTTGGAATGGGGGATGTCGTCACCCTCGTGGAAAAGGCTCAGGAGCAGTTTGACGAGAAGCAGGCCAGGGAACTGAAGAAAAAGCTCGCCAGAGACAAATTCACCCTCTGGGATTTCTACGAGCAGATTCAGCAGGTCAAGAAGATGGGAAACATCAAGGATCTGGCATCCATGATTCCGGGAGTCGGAAAAGCTATCAAAGATGTGGATATCGACAATGATTCATTCAAGAGCATCGAAGCTATTATCCTCTCTATGACTCCGGATGAGCGCGAGCATCCCGATATTATAAACGGAAGCCGTCGCAAGAGGATTGCAGACGGCTCCGGAACTTCTCTTCCTGAAGTCAACAGGCTTTTGAAACAATTCGAGGGTACCAGGAAGGTAATGAAGACTGCGATGACGGGAAACCTGATGCAGCAGATGAAAGGAATGCGCCGCCGCTAGGGTGACGCATTCTTTTTTACTTCTTTTTGAATAGCAGATCCATATCCCTCTCAAGTGCTTTAGTGGCAAGCTCTTTCGGGATGAAATCCCATTGCCCGATCCTCGAGTGATCACCAGTCACTGCGGGGTCGATGGAGCCGATATCCATCAGATAATTGTATAGGATATTCCTTATCTCCGGATATTTCTCTACAACTCTCTCCTCTATATTGTCGGAGTCAACGCCGGCGGCTTTCATCAGTCCACCGCCTCCGCTTGCCCTGTAGGAAGTAACTGCTACAAAGTAATTTGCCCCTTCGTCGAAAGGCTGTCCGCTTGCCATGGAACTGATAGCGATTCTCTCCCCGAAGGGTTTGGTGACATCGACAGTGTAATTGATACCTGCGGCAGAGTCGAAATTATAGCTGCGACCGACGAATGACCATCCCATCTGGCCGGTTCTCGGATCGTCATAGTTCCTGATTTTGAGGACATGGTCATCAGCCTTTACAATAGTTTGGATCCAGTTGTCATAGCTGGCTTCTAGATAATTTTTGATTTCGCGTCCGCTCATCTTTATTACAAAGAGCTGATTCTCAAAGGGATAGATGGTGAAAAGGTCATTGTAGATAAGAGTCCCTGCCTTCACTGTTCCGTTGTAGGTGAGCGGCGCGGCGAAGGATATCTGGGCAGGGGAGCAGCTGATTTGGAGAGTGTGGATCAGATTGATATAGTCGCTCATCCCTTTATAAGCGTCACGTGTGCGAAGGTCTGACTTCAGCTGCCCGACTTCCTTTAAAGTGAAATCCTTGACCGCTGCGTAGTCGTCATGGAAACTGTCCCTCATCTTGCAGTCAACATTTGCGGCATCTACCGGAATAAGCTCAGTATCAAATGTTTTTGATACAATCTTACCTTTCTCTACCTTGAAGTGCATGGTCCCGTGACCCAGGTAGCGGCAGTGGCTGCCGGAGTTGACAAGGGCAAGGGAATCGTTCTTGGTAGTGAATGGCCTGTGGTCATGGGAGCATACAACGAAATCAATGCCTTTAACTCCCTTGAATACATCCATCGCTTCGGCTTCGAGAATCGATCCGTCACCTTTTCCCGTGGCGCTGTGCATTGCAACTATCACCACATCTGGCTTCTCCTTTTTTCGAACCATGTCGACATCCTCTTGGCATCGGGACATAATCGGTACGAAGTGCATTCCGCTCCATATATTTTCACTGAGCCATGCTTTTATATTGGCATTGGTATAGCCTAGAATAGCAATCTTGACGCCGGCCCTCTTTACCACTGTATAGAGAGGGAAATATGTTTTCCCGTTATCATTTCTGATTGCATTTCCTGCAAGCAGGGGAATGCCGTCTTTTTTAAGGTCGGAAAAGACCCTGTCATAGACGGGATGACCTGTCTCTACATCGTGATTACCCCAAGCGCAAGCATCGTAGTCCATATAGTCAACAATTCTTGACCATATGTGTTTTGACGTAGTGTCAATGTAGTTGAAATAGTATGCGGCATTATCTCCCTGAAGGCAGTCTCCTGCATCTACAAGTACCACATTTTCAGATCCTTCCGCATTACGAACGCTGTCTACGAGATGATGTACAGCCATAAGTGATTTGGAAAGGCCGCCCCCGACATATGTAGAGTCGAAAAAGTGACCATGGACATCGTTTGTGGTCAGAAGCGTAAGTTTGTACTCTCCGTCCTTAAGAGGAGAAGAACAAGCTGCTGCAAGGGTCGCGAGAGCGAGAAGTAACGTCTTGACTTTCATTTTATTATAGGTAGAATTGTGATTTTTTAGATTCTTTTTTTACTACTGTTTTCGGCCCTTTTTTGTCGCGAAGGGCATCGAGGTCGAAGTTGAGGATAAGAAGCTGCTGCCAACCTATGAATTCCTTATTCATGTGGGCAATTGCACTGACTTTGATATGAACGAATTCGGCAAGTCTCGGTTCCCAGTAGATTTCTGCGTTCTGATAGTGCGACGGAGAACCGTCCTTGGAAATCCTCCATGCTCCCGATCGTGTGTAAAGGTTGGCTCCGTAGGGGATTCCGGCGTTGTCGGACATGCCGAAAAGAGGCATCATATCCTCTCCGTAATAGAATTCGTACCTTAAACCAACATCCCATTTTTTGGCTTTCAAGACAAAGTCGGCTCCAAGCGGAATATCATAGTTTTCATATCGCCTGTCCCTTTGATAGGCGAGGAAAGGGCCTGCAGACAGGCTGAGAGCCTGCATTGAGGTCATTTTAGCGAAGTTGAAAGTTACAAATGGATTGAGAAAATGGTCATCTACAACCCCGCGGGCTGCAGCGCTGTTGGCATAGTGGTGGAACATCCCCTGCCATCCTAGCTGGAGCCAGTCTTTGAGGTAGCACTCGCCGTAGCTGAGAATATTGAACTGCTCTCTTCTGTCGTGGCCGATAAGGCCGTTCCAATCCAGTATAACTTCGTAGTTCGATTTTTCCCTGTTCCACTTTAGAAGCAGTCCCTCGGCATTGTTATCGAAGAACCGGACTCCGTCGGAGAAGACGGCGGTGGTGTATTTTCCTCCGCAAAGATGTCTTGGAAAGACTCCTGCGGCCATATTGAAGGTGGTTTCCCCGAACTGCCTGGTGTATTGGTACCAAAGGGTTATCTCCCTGAAGAGAGCCAGATTTTCAAGCGAAGGAGAGGTCTCGGCACCCCATGAAATAGGATTCTCTCCGAAATTTTTCATTATGTCGATTCCTCCCATCAACCGATGCCTTCCCAGTTCTCCCCGGTCAATCTTCAGCCCGATGTAAGGGCTGACTCTGGCTGCGGCGATTGTCCCCGTGGGAATGAAAAAACTCGAGCTTCGGTCGAATTCATTGTTGACGAAAGCATAGTCCATGTGGACGTTATAATCCAGCTTGACTTCTCCGGAGCTTTTTTTCTCCGGAGCGGCTTCTACCTGGACTCTTGGCCTTTGCTGAAAAAATCTTTCGAAGAAATCATCGATGCCTTGAGCTGAAAGGCGTACGGGAAGCAGAAGAAGTGAAAGGGAAAAGAATCTTAAAGCTAAACGCATATTCTCGTTGTTCATTATCGTGCAAATTTACTAATAATTGGGACTTTTCCCCAAATAATTCTAACTTCGCGTAAAACGATAAAATCATGAAACTGCAGACACCAGTTGATCCCGAGAGGCTTACCGGGGGAATAAGTTACAAAGATTCAATAGTGGTTCTTGGAAGCTGTTTTGCCGACAATATCGGGGAGAAGATGAAAGAATCGGGTTTTGACGTGTGTGTCAATCCTTTCGGAACCCTGTATAATCCGGTTTCGCTTTCTAATGCTGCTGCAAGGCTTTTTAGCGGCGTTCCTTTTACCGGGGATGAGTGTGTAGAGATGGGAGCGAATGCTGGAAAGATATGCTCTTTTTCCCACCATACTTCATTTGCAAGAGATACGGAAGTAGAGTTCCTCGAAAATGCAAACGCTTCTCTTTCAGAAGCTTCCGCTTTCTGGAAGAGGTGTTCGAAAGTTATAATCACTCTCGGTACGGCTTGGTGTTTCCGCTTCAATGAGACGGGGGAGACTGTTGCTAACTGTCTTAAGAGACCTGCTGCTGAGTTTACCCGTTACCGCCTTGATGTTCAGTCAGTAAAAGGTATTCTTTCAAGAATGGTCGGTAGAAATCCGGACAAGGAGTTTATCTTCACCGTAAGCCCTGTCCGGCATCTTGCCGACGGAGCCCACGGAAACCAGATCAGCAAATCCACTCTCCTCTTGGCTGTGGATTCTATTTGTAGGGAGAACCCTTCTCAGTGCGAGTATTTCCCTGCCTATGAAATAGTTATGGATGAGCTCAGGGACTATCGCTTCTACGCGGAAGACATGGTTCATCCCTCCGCACAGGCAGTCGGCTACATCTGGGAAAGGTTTTTATCAGCAGCCCTTCCGGACGAAGAAAGGGTGACTTATGATGCGAAGATGAAGCTTTTCAAGGCTTCCAGGCATCGTAATAATCTATTATAGGGCTTTATCGAGGAATTCCACAAAGGCAGGAATATCGAGACTATAGTTCCTGGTGGCAATTATCTCACCGGTTGGATTCAGAAGCACATAAGTCGGCTGGGCGTTTGCGTTGAATCGAGTCCTTGCAATGTATGAGTTAATCTTGGCCCATTCTTTGAGTACTTTGCCGCTCTCCGTTGTAATCCAGTTGCTTTCAGGTGCTTCCGAATGGTCATCGCAGTAGATTGCAACGATTACAAAGCGATTGCGTAGTCTTTCGAGGACTTCCGGGTCGCTCCATACTCTCGCTTCCATTTCACGGCAATTGGTGCAGCCTTTTCCTGTGATGTCCACAAATACAGGTTTTCCGGTCGCCTCCGACTCTGCAAGACCTTCTTCGAGAGTGAAATACCCGCTGAGATTGTGGGGAAGTTTAAGGTCGGGACGGGAACTGGCAGTGGCTGTCTGAGGGACATATGATGCCTGCCCCTCAGCGTAATTTGCAATTACGAAGTCCTGAGTCTCGATAGGAGGCAGATAACCCGAAAGTGCCTTTAAAGGAGCTCCGAACATGCCGGGAATCATATATACCACAAAGGTGAATACGGCAATTGCCAGGGAAAGCCTTGTAAGAGAGATGTGCTCTACTTTCTCGTCATATTTGAAACGAATCTTTCCAAGAAGGTAGAATCCAAGCATGGAGAACACCACAATCCAGATTGCAAGATAGATCTCCCTGTCGAGAATGCCCCAGCCATAGGTCTGGTCGGCTACAGAAAGGAATTTGAATCCGAGAGCTACCTCTATGAATCCGAGGACTACCTTTACTGAATTGAGCCAACCGCCGCTTTTCATCTTCGTCATCAGGGAAGGGAAGAGAGCGAAGACCGTAAATGGTATTGCGAATGCGACTGAGAAGGCGAGCATAGTCACCATCGGAGTCCAGAATTCTCCCTGAGTCGATTTCAAGAGGACGCTGCCGACTATCGGACCTGTGCATGAGAAGGAGACCAGAACCAGAGTCAAAGCCATGAAAAAGACTCCTGCAAGGCCCTTGGAACTAGATTTTGAATCAGACTTGGTAGACCAAGATGAAGGGAGGGTAATCTCGAAAGCCCCGAAAAATGAGGCTGCGAATACCATGAATACGATGAAGAAGATGATATTCGGAAGCCAGTGGGTAGAGAGCCAGTTGAATATGTCTGCAGTAACGGCATCGCCTCCGATCACCCTTGTAAGCAGGATGATAAGGGAAATCGGCACAGTGTAGAGAAGAACTATGAAAACACCATACATAAAGGCCTTGAATTTTCCCTCAGCCTTGGATCCGGAGTTCTTCAGGAAGAACGAGACCGTCATCGGCACCATCGGGAACACGCAAGGAGTCAGGAGCATAGCGAATCCCCAGAGAATCGCTTCAATGATAAGCGCCCAAAGGCCTTTTTTGCCCTCGCTTGCTGCTTCCGGATCCTCAATTGCAGTCCCTTGAGAGGCCGCTGTCGCTCCTACATTTACTGTAAATTCATATTCTTCAGGCATTCCGCACATCTCGTCGTTGCAAGCCTGCCAGCGGATGATTCCGCTTACCGGTCCGCTGCCTGAGATCTTCTGGAAAAATTCCGCTTTCCCTTCGAATCCTCTGTCTCCGTCAAAGTCCTTTCCTTCGCTCTTCTCTTCGAGGGAACCTTCCAGAGTGCATGAACCGAGAGAGGTAAACTCTACCTGAGTAGGGTTATATTCGTTCGAGGTGTCATAGATGTGAAGCCCGTTTCCGATATTGCCGGTTATGGTAATACCACCTTCAGAGGGATCTACTTTCCATTGTACGGAAGGGCCGGAAGGAAACTGAGCGAAAACGGCAACGGCACTCAGTACCGCTGCCGCAAGGCATACTATTGATTTTCTGAACATTACTTTGCAAAGGCTACGGAACGGGTCTCGCGGATGACCGTGATCTTGACCTGTCCCGGGTATGTCATTTCATCCTGGATCTTCTTGGCAATCTCTCCGGACAGGGAAGCGGCCTCCTCGTCTGTCACCTGATCCGCTCCGACTATGACGCGAAGCTCACGGCCGGCCTGGATGGCGTAGGACTTTGTGACACCGGGATAGGCCTGGGCAAGATCTTCCATTCCTTTGAGTCTCTTGATGTAAGATTCGATAACTTCTCGGCGGGCACCCGGACGGGCTCCGGAGATAGCATCTCCGACCATTACAATCGGGGCGATGAGAGAAGTCATCTCAATCTCTTCGTGGTGGGCACCGATAGCATTGCAGATTTCAGGCTTTTCCTTGTACTGCTCAGCCAGTTTCATGCCGAGGAGAGCGTGCGGTAGCTCGGGATCCTCCTCGGAGACTTTTCCGATATCATGAAGGAGTCCGGCCCTCTTTGCAGCCTTGACATTCAGCCCCAGTTCGGCCGCCATTATTGCGCTGATGTTTGCCACTTCACGGGAGTGTTGGAGGAGGTTCTGCCCGTAAGAGGAGCGGTATTTCATTCTTCCTATAAGGCGGACGAGTTCCATGCTCATTCCGTGGATACCGAGGTCGATGCAAGTCCTCTTACCTGTCTCGAGAATCTCATCCTCGAGCTGCTTCTGGACCTTTGTGACTACTTCTTCGATACGTGCAGGGTGGATGCGGCCGTCAAGTACGAGCTGGTGGAGGGCAAGGCGGGCGACTTCTCTTCTGACGGGATCGAAGCCCGAAAGAAGGATGGCGTCCGGAGTGTCGTCTACAACAATTTCAACTCCAGTAGCGGCTTCGAGGGCCCTGATATTGCGCCCTTCGCGTCCGATTATGCGGCCCTTTATCTCGTCATTCTCGATAGGGAAGGTTGTGACGGCATTCTCGATGGCGGTCTCGGTCGCGGTCCTCTGGATGGTGTTGATCACAATCCTCTTGGCTTCTTTCGCTGCATTGAGACGAGCTTCGTCGATAGTGTCATTGATGTAAGCCTGAGCTTCCGTACGGGCTTCAGCCTTCATTGCCTCGACAAGCTGAGTCTTAGCCTCCTGGGCTGTCATGCCGGCAATGTTTTCAAGCTGCTTGTTGACTTCTGAGCGGAGTTTGTCATATTCTTCGCTCTTTTTAGAAAGGGCTTCCTGCTGACCTTTGAGAGAGAGTTTGATGTTCTCCAGGTCTTTGTTCTTTTTCTGGAGCTCGGCGGTAATCTGATTTGCAGTGTTTTCCTTCTGCTTTACACGTGACTCCGCTTCGCGGATTTGAGCGTTCTTTTCGTTGACGTACTTGTCGTGTTCGCTCTTGAGAGAGAGGAACTTCTCCTTGGCCTGGAGAATCTTTTCATTCTTGATCTTTTCGCCTTCGATTTCGGCGCTTTTTATTATCTCCTCGCTTTTGCCTTTGAGTGCGCTTTTCTGGAGAATTATGTAGACCGCCAGAGCAATGATTGCTCCAACGATGAATCCGATTATAATGCTTATAAGGTTCATATATGAGTTAAATAATAGTCTTACAATCAAATAAAAGGCAGTTCCCTTTTTCAAGGAACTGCCTTTTTGAAAGAAAAGCCGTCAGCGCTATGTCAGAAAATCTTAATGATAAGATTTGGGCTCCGACCGTTTCTGAAATCCCATGTCCCGTCCCGAAGGGCGGAATCCCCGAAGGTTACTGGGGGCCTGTCATCCCTGGCCTAAGTGCACCCGGTACAAATGTACTTGTTGTTTTGAGCAAGAGGGCTGGCGGCTATTTTATGCTTTCCAAATAGTTGTCTGTATCCTTCAGAAGCTTGTCAATTTCGGCCTTGACACTCTCAGCCTGCCTCTGCGCCACAAGGGCGCTTACGGCTACGTTGAGGGCTATCATGCTCATCTTGTCGAGATCGCTCTTGTCCGGGAGATTGGCCGTAAGCGTTTCAAGCTTGCGGTTGACAAGTTCGGCAGCCGTACGCATGAGCTCCTCCTTCTCGGGGGAGGGCACTTTCAGCGTATAATTGATACCACCTATCTTAATCGTAATCCTCTGGTCCATGAACTAACTCTTTTCGAGAAGGGAAATGCACCTGTCTATCTCCCTAATCATCTTGTCGATTTTTTCTTTCGAAGCGGAAGGGCTATTTCCGCCTGATACAAAAGCTTGAGAAAGTTTCAGAGTCTCTATCTGTTCTTCCAAACCGGTAATCTGTTCCTTGTAGGAATCTCTGGCCGCCTTGCATTCTTCGAGGGATGAGCGGAGACGCTCGTTCTCGGCTTTCTCGGACTCGTAGAGCGCAATAAGCTTTTCGATATTTTTCTTTAGATCTTCAAGCATGTCGACCATTTTACCTAATCAATGCAAAATTAATAAAATTTCTTTTCAAATAGTCAATATTTGGGTTAAAATAATTAATTTCGCGAAATTCATATTTTAGACAGAGATGAAGAATTTTGGATTTATCAGGGTCGCTGCCGCTTCTCCAAGGGTCAAAGTATCTGATACAGAGTTTAATAAGAACGAGATTATCGCTCTTATCGATAGGGCTGAGGCTGAGAAAACGACTCTTTTGGCTTTCCCCGAATTGTCTGTGACAGGATACACATGCGGGGATCTTTTCGGTAGTTCCACCCTTGTGGAAAGTGCCGAGGAGAAGGTTGCTCAGATAAGAGAGTATACCCGCGGGAAGGGCATTACCGTTGTCGTCGGCGCTCCTGTCAGGTACAATGACAGACTGTACAATTGCGGAATAGTGATTCACAACGGAGGGATCAAAGGAATTGTCCCAAAAATATACAATCCTACCTATAACGAGTTCTATGAGTCCAGGTGGTTCTCATCCGGCGCCGATTTCCTTTCCGGGAATGTCCATAATGAAGGCAGGTTCCTCAGTGACGGAAAGGACTTCGTCAGGGAAGGATTTTGCGCAGAAATCAAGTTTGCAGGAAGAAGGTGCAATATCTCGCCGAACATGCTTTTCACGATAGGTGATGCGACATTTGCAATCGAAATATGCGAAGACCTATGGACCCCACTTCCTCCGTCATCTTTCCACAGCGTTGCCGGCGCGAAGATTATTGTCAACCTCTCGGCTTCCAACGAGGTGCTTATGAAGCAGCAATACCGAAAGGCTCTTGTCTGCGAGCAGAGCGCACATACTCTTTCCGGGTATATCTATTGCTCTTCCGGGTATGGCGAGTCCACTCAGGATCTTGTTTTTGCCGGTTCTTCCATGATTTACGAGAACGGTACCTTGATGGCTGAGGCTGAGCGGTTCGGAATGGATTCTTCAATCATTTTTGCAGATCTCGATGTTGAGAAGCTGACTGTCCTCCGTCAGAAACAGAGTTCCTTCTACTATGTTACTCCCGATGGGACAAAGGCCTCTACCTATGCCCAGATGTATTCCCGCGTCCATGTAGCGGAAGCTGTACCGACTGATTTCTGCCAAAGCTTCTACAGAAAGGTGGAGCCGCTTCCTTTCGTTCCCGAGGGTGAGGATATCGAGGCAAGATGCAAGGAGATTCTCTCGATTCAGACTCTGGGTCTTATCACAAGGCTTCAGCATATCAATGCAAAGACTGCCGTGATCGGCATTTCAGGAGGCCTGGACAGCACATTGGCCCTCCTTGTGACAGTCCTCGCTTTCGATCGTCTCGGATGGAAGAGGGACAGGATAATCGGCGTCACAATGCCCGGCCTTGGTACATCGAAGCGTACCCATTCAAACGCAGACGACCTGATGGAAGCGCTCTCCGTAACTCGGAAGGAAATATCAGTGGTCCCCGCAGTAGAGCAGCATTTCAAGGATATCGGTCATGACGCCTCCGCCCACGACTCGACTTATGAGAATGCGCAGGCCCGGGAAAGGACCCAAATACTTATGGATCTTTCCAATAAGACAGGCGGCCTTGTAGTTGGTACCGGTGATCTTTCGGAACTTGCACTCGGGTGGTGCACATACAACGGCGACCATATGTCCATGTACGGAGTCAACGCCTCCGTCCCGAAAACCCTAATCCGCAGCATGTGCCGATGGATAGGGGAGAACCTTTTCCTAGAGGAGCATACAAGTGAAGGAAGATCAGTTGGTTCCATTCTATTCGATATAGCCGATACCCCTATCAGTCCTGAGCTCACTCCTACGGACAAGGCTGGAAATATCGCCCAGCTGACCGAAGACCTGGTGGGGCCCTATGAACTCAATGATTTCTTCCTCTACCATTTCTTCCGCTTCGGAGCATCTGCTGACAAGATTCTGTTTCTGGCGAAAAAAGCATTTGGAAGCAAATACGAAGAGGAAACACTCCGCCATTGGATTAATCGTTTCTTCAAGCGTTTCTTCTCGCAGCAATTCAAGCGTTCCTGCCTTCCCGACGGCCCCAAAGTCGGATCGGTCAGCCTGTCCCCAAGGGGAGACTGGAGGATGCCTTCGGATGCTTCGTCGGAGCTGTTTAAGTTGAAATAAAAAAGCCTCTTTTTCAGAGGCTTTCGATAAGTTTTCTAAAGATAAGCGACATGCGGTCGGCGGCAGCGTCGGCCGCTTTTACTATCGCCTCCCCGTCGGTAACATAGTCTTCGTCATCAGTAGCGTGTGCGATATCCGTTATCACAGACATCCCGAAGCAAGGGATGGAACTGTGCCTTGCAACAATAACTTCCGGGGTTGTACTCATTCCTACTGCATCGGCTCCTACGGAACGATAAAAACCGTATTCGGCCGGAGTCTCATAGCATGGCCCTGAAAGAGCTAGATATACTCCTTTTCTTAGTTTAATCCCTTCTTTTTCAGCTATTTCTTCTGCTTTTTTAATCAGGCTAGGCTCGTACGGACGTGTCATGTCCGGGAACCTTGGACCGAATTCGTCCAGGTTCTGTCCAATCAAGGGATTCGGAAGGAGATTGATATGGTCCTTGATAATCATCAAGTCGCCGACAGAATAATCAAAATTTGTTCCTCCAGCGGCATTGGATACGAATAAATACTTTATACCCAGAACCTTCATTACTCTGATCGGGAGTGTGACAAGATTCATCGGGTAGCCTTCGTAATAGTGGATCCGTCCCTGCATTGCGATTACGGTCTTACCTCCGAGTGTCCCGATAATATAGTTGCCCTTATGACCTATTGCTGTCGAAATAGGGAATCCGGGGATTGCAGAATAGGGAATCGTAATTGGATCCTTGATCTCGTCAGACAACTTCCCGAGCCCGCTTCCAAGAACAATTCCGACCTCCGGGCTCAATCCTCCAATATGCTCTTTCACGTAGTGTGAAGCGGCATGTATAGCTTCTATATTTGTCATTACTCCATCTCCTTAATCATATTCTCAATCAGTGCTGTCATCTTGACCGCAGCTGCATTGGCCGCCGCTACGACATCGTTGCCGTCATTTACGTAGTCTTCGGCGTAGTCGTCGTGGGCCTCGTTTGTAATAACGGAGATACCGAAAACGGGGACTCCGGCGTGTCTAGCCACAATGACCTCCGGAATAGTGCTCATCCCGACGGCGTCGGCTCCTGCACGGCGGAAGAACTTATATTCGGCAGGGGTCTCGTAAGAAGGTCCTGTGCTGCCAAGATACACTCCTTCCTTAATCTCGATATCCATCTCAGCGGCGACCTTCTTTGCCAGGGCAATCAGTTTCAGATCGTATGGACGGGTCATATCTGGGAACCGAGGTCCGAGCTCGTCTATATTCGGGCCGATAAGAGGGTTCGGAAGAAGATTGATGTGGTCTTTGATTATCATCAGATTGCCAACTTTAAAATCGAAATTGACCCCTCCTGCGGCATTTGACACAATGAGGGTCTTGATTCCGAAATTGATCATCACGCGGATAGGAAGAACGACCATATTCATCCCGTAGCCCTCATAATAGTGGATTCTTCCCTTCATGGCGATTACCTGCTTGCCGCCGAGACGGCCCAGTATGAACTTGCCTTCGTGGCCGACCGCGGTGCTCACCGGAAACTCAGGTATGTCTTTGTACGGGATTTCGATCTTATCGACAATCTTGTCTGCAAGCCTTCCAAGGCCGCTTCCGAGTACTATGCCGATCTCCGGTGTCATCCCTCCAATTATCTTGGAGATATAGTCGGATGCGGTATGTATTGTTTCTATTCTCTTGTCCATAGTTTTATTTTTTATCATTGTATCTCCCGGAGGATGGCTCGAGCTCGCTGGAGAATCTCTTTTTCTCCGGGAATTATGTGGTTTTTCATTACGAATTTTCCTCCGGCTATCATCGATTCGATGCAATCGCTGTGGGCGGAATAGATCAGATTGGCTTCGAAAGAGCCGGGGGAGAGGAAGAATGAACTGTCCGTATTGACAATATTGATATCGGCAAGGTAACCTTCCTCAATCTTTCCCGAGTTGATCCCGAGAGCCTTTGCCCCATTGACCGTCGCCATATTCAACAGCTCCGGGATTGGCAGAGCAGTAGGATCTTTTGTCCACGCCTTCTGAACAAGGGCTGATGTTTTCATAGCTTCAAGAATGTCCATATTATTTGAGGAAGCCGCGCCGTCTGTACCGATGCAGACGTTTACTCCGGCATTCTTTAGTTCATCGTATCTGAATTTGTATCCTGAAGCGAGTTTGAGGTTGGAGTTGATATTATGGATGCAGTTTACATGGTGCTTCCCGAGAATCTCTATATCTTCATCGGTGAGCCATAGGCTATGGGCGGCGAGAAGGTTGTCTCCAAGTACTCCGAGTCTTTCCAGATAGGCAGTAGGGGTGAGTCCGTGCTTTGCCAGGCAGTCGATATTCTCCTTCTCTGTCTCTGAAAGATGGATATGGAGCTTGAGGTTATGGGAACGGGCGAATTCGCTTGCCCACAGAATAGTCTCTTCGCTTACAGCATAGACAGAGTGGACTGAGACCGAGAAGATAGAACCGTCATTCCATGACAGCGATTCCTCCCACATACGGGTGCACAACTCTTTCTGCCTTTCAGCCTCAATGGGATCGTCCTTGTCGAGAAGTACATACGAGATGACGGGCCGAACCCCAAGTTCCTTTGCGGCAAGATGGGCGGAAGGGGAGAACCAGTACTGGTCGTTGAAGGTCGTCGTTCCTGTCCGAATCATCTCAAGACATGCGACTTTGGTGCCGAGATAGACGAATTCTGCGTCAATAAGGGCTTCTTTTTCCCAAATGAAATCCAGCCAATCATGGAAAAGGACATCTTCCTTTATGCCTCTCATAAGAGCCATCGCAGCATGGGTGTGCATATTGATAAAACCGGGAATTGCGACTTTCCCGCTGCAGCCGACGACATCTGTGTCCTTCGGAAGGGTCTCTGCCATGATTTCGCCGGAAGGAGAAATCTTTTTGATAAGCGATCCCTCAATCAGAATGTCGACTCTTTTATTGTTAAGGGTGATGTCTTTAAGCAGTATCATTTGGCTGGGGTCATAAAAAACCGGCATTTGGCCGGTCAGAAAAGTATCTCAGAGTTCGTCAAAAGAGACGTCAGTGAATTTTTTATCCTCCCCGGAGTCAGGAGAGTCTTTCAGACAATTCTCTCGGATGTAATCTATTGCATCCTGCAAGCCTTCGGCAAACTTTTCGAAATCTTCTTTGTAAAGGAAAATCTTGTGCTTGTCAAAAACGAAGTTACCGTCTCTTTCCTGGCGACGTTTACTCTCTGTGATAGTCAGATAGAAGTCTTTGTTGTCCCTTGTGGACTTGACATCAAAGAAATATGTTCTCTTCCCGGCTCTTACAGGCTTGGAATAGACATCTTCTGTATTTCTTTCCTGAGAAAAGCCTCTCTCAAAATCCTCGCGATACATATTCGTGTTTTTTAATACTATTCATCTACAAATTTAGAGAAAAATATTTCAAATGTTGTATCTTTGTATAAAATTTTGTTTGAAATCATGCTCAATAGACGTATACTCAGAATCAAGGCTTTCAAAATCCTTTATTCATGCGCCGAAGACAGGAGTCTTTCTACGAAAGACGCTCTTGCTCTCTTCGAGGCCTCTGCAGAGGCCTCCAGGGATCTTTACCTTTTTGCCCTTTCTTCTATCGTTCCTCTGACTCAGGAAGCAGCAAGGCGAATCGAAGCTGCGAGGAATAAATTCAACCCGACAGAAGAAGACCTGAACCCCAACATGAAGTTTGCCTCAAATGCCCTCGCTGCTATTCTCCAGGAGGATGTTGATTTTTGCAAGATGGTGGAAAAGAGGAAACTCTCTTGGGAGCCCTATGATGCGGCTGTCAGAAATCTTTTCGATTCGATATCCTCGAAGGACTATTATAAGTCGTATATGGAGAGCTCTGAGGTCTCGGCTGCCGCCGATGCCAAGCTCTTCAAGCGTATATTCGAAGAGGAGTTCGAGGACAACGAGGAGTTCCTCTCAATAATCGAAGACATGAACATTCTCTGGACGGACGATCTCGGATATGTTTTGAGATATGATATCTCCTCTGTTCAAGACATTGCCCGTACAGGAAGGTGGAACTGCCCTCCCATCTATACGGAAGCATCTGATCATACGTTTATTACGAAACTGATTAGCGCTACTCTCGCAGGCTATGACCGTTATTTCGGCATGGTTGCAGACAATGTCTCCAAGTGGGACAGCGACCGTCTTTTCACAACAGATACTGTGCTTATAGCCATGGGGCTTGCCGAAGCTGAGAATTTTGGAGATATTCCGGTCCCGGTGACAATCAACGAATATGTGGAGATATCCAAGTATTACAGTACTCCGAAGAGCCGTTCTTTTGTCAACGGCCTTCTCGACAAGCTCATAAAAGAAGAGGCTGTGAAAGGCCTTGTTTCCAAGTCAATTTAATTAATATCAAATAGTTATGAATTCTATGATGTTATTGCAGGCAGCTCCTCAGGGCGCAGCTGGTTCTTCCGCTTCCATGTGGATCATGCTGATTCTGATCTTCGTGGTGATGTGGTTTTTCATGATCCGTCCCCAGCGTAAGCAGCAGAAAGAACTCCAGCAGTTCCGTTCTTCTCTGAAGAAAGGCGACAAAGTCGTTACCGTCGGAGGTATCTACGGAGAGATTGTTGAGGTTAATGAAAAAACAGCTCTCATCAAGGTCGACGGCGACACCAAGCTCCGCGTCGACAAGAACGGTCTTGTAAAAGATTATTCAGAGTCTCAGCAGCAGTAAAGTGTCTCCTTTCGGAAAGATAAGGAACCGTCTCCATTTAACGGGGAGGGACTCGGCTATTTTGCTTATGTCCCTTCTCGTTGCATTTGTCATCTGGCTTGCGAGCAATCTCTCCCAGTCTTATTCCGGCGTTGTCAGTGTTCCTATCATCGCTGAAAGCAATATAGACGGGCATTCGCGGGAGTCAAGCACATCTTCTACAGTCACAGCAAGATGTCATATGTCCGGCTACAATCTTCTGAGAAGGCCATACGGAAGGGGACGAAAAAGCCAAAAGGTGAAGATCAACAAGATTGACCTCCATCGGGCATCCGAAGACGTGTTCTTCATTTCCGGATCATCCCTCAACGCTTACTCTGACCAGATCTTCGGAGAAGGCACAACGGTCGATGCCTTCGTATCCGATACTGTTTTCTTCATGTTCCCAAGTGTCAATCACAAGAAGGTTCCGGTCGAGCTCGTGCAGAATATTTCCTTCCGTCCGGAGTATATGAGCGCCGCTCCGCTGAAGATCGAGCCGGACTCTGTGGTTCTATACGGCGAGGAGTCGAGAATAGGTGATATCGACCGGGTCATGACCTCTCCTCTGGATCTTGACGATGTGCATGAGACAAAGACCGGCACCCTCCGTCTAGGAAAGATTAAAGGTGTTGAGATGTCTTCGGATGATGTTAGGTACACAATCTCTGTTACCCGTTATGTAGAGCTCAAGACCACTGTCCAAATTGAGGTATTCAATTGCCCTTCCGGGAAGCGCCTTCTGGTTTATCCATCTTCTGCCGAAGTAGTCCTTCATTGCGCTTTCCCTATCAGCCGGGATCCTTCTGAGTCTTTCCGTCTCTATGTCGATTATAACGAGTTTGCTTCCTCTATCAACGGTCGTTGTATTCCAAGGGCGGTCAATCTGCCTCCGGGAGTTATCGATTATAAGATAATTCCTGAAGTATTTGATTGTATTTTGTCTGAATAGGTTTTAGCTTTCGCCAAGCCTTTCGTGAATTGCCTCCAAATAGAATTCCTTCCTCTGTGAGCGGCTTATCGGGTGGCTCTTGATTCTTCCTTCTACAGCAAGTCCTTCCATAAGATTGCAAACATAAAGATTCCCTGTTTCAGAAAGGTACAGGCGGTCATACTTTATGTCCTGGGATTCCTGAAGGGCCATTGCATAACGACAAGTCTTGACTGCATCAGAGTCTCTCAGCTGGTCTTTGCAGAAGATATAAAGGCCCATTTTGTCGAACCTTCCATAGAATCCGTTTCCTGCCTTTGATATCTTGCTTTTGAGTATCCTCCTGAGCGGAAGGGCCATGGACCAGTATTCGAGCTCTTTCGCCCCTATAAAATTACCTTCTCCAAGTCCGAACCCATACCCATTCTCGATAACGGCTTCCATCTCCTCCTCCTTTTCCTCAGGGACAATGCCGGAAATCTCTTTCAAAAGGGCGTTGGCGGCCATTTTATTCTCTTCCATCGCGCGGGTGACTTCTATCCCCATAGATTTGTCGTCAGGGCTTTGAAGGTCCGGCCTGTCGCGATTGACAAGGCAGGAGAACTCCTCTCCGAGGATCGATTCCAGAGAGATCTTGGCATACTGCTCGAAAAAGCAGGTCCCGTATTTACGGTATGAGGACATATAAATGCAAATATACAAAAAACATTATATTTGCAGTGGTTATCTTCTATTGCGATGAAAACAGTACTTGTTACAGGCGGAATCGGCAGCGGAAAGAGTGTTGTATGCGACTTTTTGAGAAGCCGCGGGGTCCCTGTCTATGATTCCGACTCCATGACAAAATCCCTCTATGAGAGAAATCCGGAGCTGGTCCGTCTTCTGGAAAATACTTTTCGCCGGAAGCTTGTCAGAAAGGACGGCGGCTTTGACAGGGCGAAGCTTTCTAAAATCATTTTTTCTTCAAAAAGGGCTTTAGATAAGCTGGAGGCCATTGTCCATCCGTCGGTGCTTGAGGACTTTCTATCGTGGAGGGAAAAAGCGGAATTGCCTTCTCCTTTCCCATTCGGCGGAGAGTCCTTCGTATGTATGGAGTCGGCGATAGCCCTTTCAAAGCCCATTTTTAATGCGACTTTCGATAAAGTAGTCGTTGTGACCGCTCCTGAGGAACTGCGAATTAAAAGGGTGCTAAGCCGTAATCCGTCTTTATCGAGGGAAGATGTTCTCAAAAGGATTGCTTCTCAAGAGGCAATAGACTTTTCGCTCGCAGACTGCGTTATCGTCAATGATTCCGGCCTTTCTGAGCTCTATGAGCGCTCAGAAGAGGCTTTTTCAACTCTTTTCTGATTAATTCGGGAAAAATGGGTATCTTTGCAAGATATAAAAACAATAATAATGAAAACAGATCTTTCTAAAATCCTTTCGGTGTCCGGTCAGCACGGGCTTTTCAATTATATTGCCCAGGCACGCAACGGCGCCATCGTAGAGTCTCTCTCCGACAAGAAACGCACAATCTTTGATTTCAAGAGCCGTATTACATCGCTCGCTGATATATCTATCTATACCGTCGAAGAAGAAGTTAAGCTTAAGGACGTTTTCCTCAAGATGCATGAAGTACTCGGCGACACCCCGGCTCCTTCATCTAAGGCTCCGGCTGCTGAAATCAAGTCTCTCTTTGAGAAAGCTCTTCCTGAATATGACGAGGATCGTTTCTATATCTCTCATATGAAGAAAGTTGTCGACTGGTACAACGAGATTCTCAAATACGCTTCGTTCGATTTCGTAGATCCTGAGGCTGAGGAAGAAGCAAAAGAGGAAGAGTAAGCCAATGAAATCTCTGCAGGTCATAACTCTCGGTTGTTCTAAAAATACAGTAGATACCGAGCATCTTCTCTTTCAAATCAGGGACTCTTTTGAGATTGTCCCCGAGGGAGAGGAGAGGCCTGTGGATTATCTTCTCATCAATACCTGCGGTTTCATAGGTGACGCAAAGCAGCAGTCAATTGATACGATTCTTTCACAGGTCGGACGGAAGAACTCAGGAGAAATAGGGAAAATCTTTGTCTTCGGCTGCCTGTCGCAGCGGTATATGAGCGAGATGCCTTCCCTTATTCCGGAGGTTGACCAGTGGTTCGGCGCAAGGGACCTCGATCCCTTGATCAGGGCTCTCGGATGTACCCCGGATCATTCTTCGGACCATAAGAGGATTCTGACTGACCGGACTCATCCTTATGCCTATTTGAAGATATCAGAAGGGTGTGACCGTCGCTGCTCTTATTGTGCCATTCCTTTTATAAGGGGACCCCATCGTTCTGTCCCTATTGAAACTCTTGTAAAAGAGGCCGAAGACCTCGCTGAAAAGGGCATAAAGGAACTGGTATTAATCGCACAGGATACCACATTCTACGGGCTTGATCTCTACCATAAAAGATGCCTTGCAGAGCTCCTGAGGAGGCTTTCCGATGTGGATGGTATCGAGTGGATCAGGATTCATTATTCCTATCCGGCTGATTTCCCGGAGGATGTTCTTGACGAGATGGCTCTCAATCCGAAGGTATGCCGCTACATGGATATTCCTCTCCAGCATATCTCCGACAAGGTCCTAGACAATATGCACCGTCATGTTGACGGGGCTTGGACAAGGGCGCTCATCGGTAAGATGCGCTCTCGTGTGCCCGGACTGGTCCTTCGAACCACTATGATAGTCGGTCATCCAGGAGAAGGCAAGAAAGAGTTCGAAGAGCTTCTCGATTTCGTCAAGGAAGCCCGTTTTGAAAGGCTCGGGGCCTTCATGTATTCCGAAGAGGAGGGGACCTATGGCGCCGAGCATTTTCGCGATTCCATCTCTGTCAAGACCAAACAGGCTCGTCTTGACGCTCTTATGAGTCTTCAGAGTGGCATTTCATTTGCATATAATTCTTCCCGTGTAGGGACGGAGGAGAAAGTGCTCATTGACGATTTTGTGGACGGGACCTTTATCTGCCGAAGCGAGTTTGAAAGCCCGGAGGTAGATGGAGAGATCCTTGTAAAGTACAGCCCTGAAGCGTTTGGCGGTATTGAACCGTATTCGCTTGTGGGTGAGTTTATTACAGTCCGCATCACCGGAGCTTTCGACTACGACCTTACCGCAGAACTCTTAAATATATGAAAAGATTGACTTTACTTTTGTCAGCCGCTGTGCTGCTGGTGGCATCGTGCTCTCCCGAGACATTTACGATGAACATCGACATGCGATATCCTTCGCGTTCGGGACTCGACCTTTCCAAGAAGTCTATGGCGATTGTATATGTGGACGAAGGGAAGAAGTCTGACGAATCATTTGTCAAGGGACTTGCGAGCGGGTTCGCTTACAAACTTGAGGAAGAATACTTCGGAGGCCATGAGGCCATAGAACTCTTCAGTGTTCCAAAGGATTCTTCGGTTTACACAAAGAAGTTCATGGAGGATATGGTGATGGATTCCGGCAAGGACGTCATCTTCCTTATCGACAGCCCAGAATACGGGACTCCGGGAGCAGGGGAGAATAAGCGCAATCCCCGTGTTTCTGATCCTGATTCCTCCTATCTTTGCAGCGTACTTCTCCCGTTCAAGATTAAAGTTTCCGCCTTCGATTCCATGGACAAGAACGACAAAGTTCTCCAATATAGCGGATCGAGTGCAGTAAGGACTGAGGTCGCCAATCCGGGCGCCGTTTCAGATGAACTCATCTCTAAGCGCCTTTGGGATAATATTACTCCTGAAGCCGAGAAAGTCGGAGTACAGGCTACAGGCAACTTCTTAAGTACTTGGAAGACAGAGCGATATACTCTTTATTACTATAATTCTGCAGACATCAGATGGGACAAGGCTTCACAGGCTGCTTACGAATATCGCTGGCAGGATGCCATCAAGACTTGGTGCGAGATTTTGAAGAGCACGAGTAATCATGAAAAGAAGGCCTGCCTTTGCTATAATATAGCGACTGCCTGCTACATGCTCGGAGACTATACTCTTGCTATATCTTGGCTTGACACGGCTGACAAAGAGTGTGAACTCAATCTTTCCCAGGGCCTTCGTTCGAGAATAGCGCAGAGAAAGAAATAGGGATTAAAATACCAGATTATCTACCCTGGAGAGCAGCTCGTCAATGTGCTCCCGGGTATGTTGTATTCTGAGGCTTCCAAGCGGTCCGTTCTTCAAGTCTGAGACAGAGAGAATATACAAGAAACGGATGTAGCCTACAATTCTTATCTTATCTGTCAGAGACTGGATGGCTTCGTCTCCTATGGGCCCGAAATAATTGAGCATCAAAGACTTCCATATATAATCAGCAGTAGGGGAAGGAATGCCGAGAAAATCCATTGTGTTTCCGGGCTCGTCTTCTTTGAAACACTGATAGGTGACATAGAGCGCCGCAAGGTCGAAAATAGGATGACCGGAAGAGAGGGTGTCCATGTCTATAATCATAGGTTCATCATCCGAGAGCATCACATTTTTCATCTGGAAGTCTCCATGGACAGCGTTAAGGCTATCGGGAATACCCATAAGCAAATCTTTAAGGCGAGATATATTCTTTTCAGGAATAAACTCTTTGATGTTGTCGAGGTACTCAATATGGCGATTCCTGCAGGAAGGGAGCTCTCCCTCTTCCATTTTTGTGCGATGCACTATTTTAAGGAGGTCGCACCAACGGCGTACAATCTCGTCAATCTTGTCAGGGCTCTCGATTATCAGGTCGTTGAAAGATTTTGCTTTAAGCATCTCAAATACAGAGCCGTACGAGTCCCCGACTTTGACTATGTCATAACTGATGGCTGTCGGGATGCCTTTTATAAAAGCGGCCTTGGCCATTTTCTGCTCGTTTCGTATAAGGGGGATACTGTCCGGAGAAGAATAGACTTTCACTACTGTGTCAGGGTCCAGGCGGTATACAGTCCCATAGAATCCTTTTCCAATTACAGGACAACCATCTACGCTGACCTTTCGGAAGGCCTTCTCAACAGTAAAAAGCTGGCTGAATCCTGTCATTTCCAAGACTGAATATACTTGTTCATTGGAATTTATGATCTTGACAGGACCGCAGCATGACTTCCTCAGTTTCATAAGAACCCTGAGGCCGGCGGAGGAAATGTATGAGAGTTTTTCTATGTCCAGAGTGAAACCTTCGCAGGGGGAAGGAACGAGCTCCATGAGCTCATTCTCAAATTGAAGTGCATTCGAGGAATCGATGCGGCCGGAGACCGCGGCCTTGCAATAATCTATTGCTGTAATCATTTGGCAGGCAGTTTTTTGATAAGAGTGAGGCTGTTTACCCCGTCTTTTCTGTCATAGGATACCTCGTCCATCAATCTGCGGACAAGGAAAATACCAAGGCCTCCTATAGGGCGGTCGTTTGGCGTAGAGGAAATGTCCGGTTCTATGGTTGACGTCGGATCAAAGGGCTTCCCGTTGTCTTTAAGAGTGACAATTACTCTATCGGTCTTTTTCTTGGCATTGATTTCAATGTCTCCTTTTCCGGAAGAGTAAGATATTATATTCGTTACCGCTTCTTCGATTGCGAGGTTCAGCTCGTCGGTGGTCTTCTCATCCAGACCAAGGCTTTCGATAAAAGAGGGAATCTTCTCAATCTCGGAGAGATCTTGTTCAAGCGAGAGAGTTTTATCTGAGGATTCCTTGAAACGGATAGCTAACATTGTGAGGTCGTCACTTTGCTGAGCTCCTTCTGTGAAGGTATCCACAGCCTTTGAAACAGAGGATAGTAAAGCCTCCGGATTGAGCTTATAATCAAGTGCTTCCATCATCCTCTTTTCGCCGAACAGCTCCTCAGAAGTATTCGTTGCTTCAGTTATCCCATCGGTGTAAAGGAAGATTGTCTCTCCACGGCGGAGGACTGTGCTATCGCCGGAGTACTGATATCCTTCCATTAGCCCGAGAGCTATATTTGGTTTCATCGAGACGAAGGTATTGCCTTCCGGGGATAGAATAACGGGTGCTGTATGGCCGGCATTGCAGTAGTCGAGTCTGCCGCTGAAAAGGTCGAGTCTTCCGATGAACATTGTCACGAACATATTGTTCTCGTTCATCTCCGACATCGAGTTGTTCATTGTTTCCATCACCCCTTCCGGAGTACTCTCGTGTTTGACGACAGTGCGGAACAGACTCCTCGTGACAGCCATTACCAGGGAAGCAGGAACGCCTTTCCCGCTGACGTCTCCGATACAGAACCAGACGTCTTCTTTTCCAATGAAAAAGTCGTAAAGGTCGCCCCCGACCTCTCTTGCGGCAGCGAGAGAAGCAAAAATGTCTATATCCTCTCTTTTCCTGTACGAAGGAATGATCTTAGGAACCATCCCCATCTGGATACCATGGGCAATGTTGAGTTCATTCTCCATCCTCTGCTTTTCGTTATCCAACTTCTCGAGACTCAGGAAGTTCTTCGCGGCTCTATAGAGTATGAATCCCAGCAGCAGGATGCCTAGCAGCATGAGGGTGACGAGTATGTTGGAGATCTTATAGAACTCTTTGAACATCTCTTTTTTCGGACAGACAATAGCCATCGACCATCCGCACTGACCTACAGGAGAATAGTATGCGTAGCCTACAGTATCGCTATAGGTGATTTTCTGCTCCCCGCTCTTCTGGGCTACCATTTCCGCTCCTATACCCTCGATTTCTTTCGGTACTTTCCCACCTCTTGTGTCTATCACCGGAGTGCCGGATTTTCCGAGAATGACACTGAATGCACCTGGATATGAGGAAGCACCCTCTACCACAAGGGCTTGCAGCCAGTTCATTGAAATGTCACCGTATATGACAGCAATTATCTTCCCTTCTTTGTCCCTTACAGGTTGTGAATATGTGCAGATCAGTTTTTTGTCAGTATTGGATATATATGGATCTGTCCAAACTTTTTCTCCAGAGGATATTACGCTTCGGTACCAATCTCTTTGATAGTAGTCGAAGCCGTTTTCGGAGTGATCTACAGTCTTTATCGTCCCGTCTTCGAGTTTGTACGATGCTGGGTGGAATATACTCCCTGCTCCATAGAAATCAGGCACGAACAGAACTCCGCATTCGGAAATAGTACTGCTCGACTCAAGGGCTGCCTTGGTCATTTCCATTATGGATTCCCGTGAGGAAGAGTATTTGCTGACGAATCCGGAGAGGTTGCCGATTGCGACCTCGACCGAGTTCATTGCTCCCGCCACCACGAGGTTTGTGTTTTCAAGATGGACTTTCGCCAGCGATCTGGCTTCATTCTCAATCCCTCGTTTTGTGTAAAAATACTGGATTCCGGAGACTATCTGAAGAAGAACTGCGGCTACGAGAATTATCTCAAAGCCGTAGTTCTTTCTTCGCGGTTCCTGACGGGATCGTGCCATCTTGGATGTTCTTTCAATATTTATTTGTTCGCGGCGGCAGTAGCCTCGAGGTCAAGAGCTTCAGCAAGAATCGAGATGGGATTCTTGACGGGGGCTCCCGTGGACATTTCTATCTGCCACTTGCAAGTCTCGCAGTCGCATGCGACGAAGTCGGGATGGACCTTTGCAATCTCGTCGAAAAGGGGCTTCCCAATAGCTTGGGAGGCCTCATAGTTCTCTTTTTTGAAGCCATAAGTGCCGGCAATTCCGCAGCAATTGGATGGCAGAAGAGTGAATTCCGCTCCGGGTATCATTTTGAGAAGGCCGATGGAGAATATTCCCCAACCCAGTTTCTCCATATGACAAGGAGTGTGGTATGCCATCCGTGCCTTATAATCCTTCTTGAATACCAGTTTTACCTTCCCGCTTTCTACCAGCTCATAAATGAATTTGGTTGCAAGCAAGAGATTGTCTCGGTAGGAGCTGTTGTCGATATCAAGAAGCTCGTGATATTCATCCCTCATTGTAAATGTACATGTCGAAGAGGTTGTAAGTATCTTAAGACCCTTTCCAGCGGCCTTTCCAAGCACCTTCTCATTGTGGGCGGCGTGCTTCCTGGCCCCGTCATACATCCCATTGGAGATCATTGCAACGGCACAGCACTTTTCTTTGTCTAGAAGCTCAACTCCATAACCAATGGCGTTCATTACGGTAACGAAGTCCTTTCCCAGTTGAGGGAAATTGTAGTTGACATAGCAGCCGTGGAAGTAGGCGACTTTCTTTTCGAAAGATTCCTGCTTTTTGGCAGCGCTACGCTTAAACCAGCCTTCGAAGCCCTTTCCGGCATATTTCGGGAAAGTGCGGTGTTTGTCGATTGCCATAGTTGCATCGAGCACTGACTTGGTCACTCCGAGTCCGGTCATCCCATTTACTATTGGAGCAAAGGGGCGGGCCAATGAGCCCATGAAATCGGTAGAAGCCAGGATACGGTCGCGTAGCTTCGGCTTTGACTTGGAGTATTTGATGCGGGCGGACTGGATAATGTCGGCCACATTGACTCCTGAAGGGCAGACCACTTCGCATCTTTTGCAGTTGAGGCAATATTTGAGAGCCTCGTCGAAGAAATACGGGTCTTTGAGTCTGAGACGTTCTCCGTCCGGTCCTGCCTGCTTCGGACCGGGATAATGGGGATTTACAGGTACTACCGGGCAATAAGCGGTACATACCGTACATTTCATGCACTCTTCAAAGTTGTGTGCGCTGAGTGTATATTCCTGCATAGTCATTTTCAGATCCTCCATAGGTTAGATTGAGTCAGCAACAGCGAGAGCTGAGAGAATGGCGACACCAGCGCCGCAGCCGAGTTTAAGAGCACCGGAACCTCCTAGAACTGAACCAATTGCATATAGATTGCCGATAGGCTCTCCGTCCTTCAAGGCTTTAAAACTCCCGTCGGTTGCTACGCCGAAATCCATAAATGCCTGAGGTGAGTAAAAGTCAGGATCGTACCAGCTTGACCTGCCCTCGGAGAACCGGACATCGAGTCCGAAAAGAGGCTCGAAGACCTTCTCTGGTGTAGCGGCTATTCCTTTGGAGAAGTAGCCTCCGGTTGCAAGGATGAAGGTGTCAGCGAAAAGATCGTGATCCCCTAGATTCTTCGTTTTCAGAGAGACTACCTTTCCTCCGTCAATCTTTGCTGACACTACGGAATCTCCCATGAGAATCGTACCTCCGGCACTTTCAAATGCTTTTTTAAGCTGCATCTGAGTCCTTATTCCGGGTACTGAAGGGGGCATTGTGCCGACGAACATCACTTTGACATCGAAAGCGTCTCTTATCGATTTGATTACAGAAGTGTCCTTTAGGCCGAATACCTGGGGAAGGATGATTACATCCTCGTCTTTGAGAAGTTTTTTAATCTCTGCGACGATCTCGCTCCAAGATGAATCCATTACTCTTGCAATGTTGACAGATCTCATCTCGCTCGGGTTTTCCCTAAGCCTGTCCATTGATGAGAGTCTGAGAGCTTCAAGTCTTACGGCAGTACCCATCTTCTCGAGCCCGTCGGCTATGAAGGAAGTGTTGAAGTCCATGAAGCCTAAGATATTGACTATCAGGGCCTTCTCTCCGATTTTTTCGTCTTTGCCGAGGATGTCTGTCTCTTCCATGAAGAAGCGGGCTTCCTTGAGTGATCCGGTAGGAGTAAGTCTCCATCCGTTTTTCATAGGATCACCGTGAAGCTCTACTCCGTGCTTTCCGAAAAATGGAATCACCTCGCCTAGATATTTGCTCAAATTAAGCTT